>Ga0180222_1000071_pt1 | contig 173847 bp, 176 predicted proteins | sample eDN5th37CKraftOP_FD_151336 | JGI IMG/M metagenome (GOLD analysis project Ga0180222, IMG submission 151336) | Enriched Organic Plus compost microbial communities from Emeryville, California, USA - eDNA 5th pass 37_C Kraft OP (version 2) (version 2) ... | reverse complement strand
CTGCAAATAAGCGCGTGAAGCGTACACGCCCAGTGGCACCCTCGCCAAACGCCGGGAAATCAGGTCGGGGTCGGTCGGCTTGACCGTGCGCACGGCCAAGTCGGCCTCCCGCCGGGTGAGGTTCGTCACCTGGGTCGACGTACTGAGCACGACCTTGATGTCCGGGTGCGCCTCGCGCACTCTCGTGAGCGCCGGCATGACATAAAAGCTACCCATGGTGTCAGAAGCCGCGACCCGGACCACCCCGCACAATTTTTCATCCAGGCCCTGCAATTGCCGCTGTAATTGATGCGCGGCCTGCTCCATCCTTTCGGCTGCCGCGCCGGCCAGCTCCCCGGCCGGCGTCGGCACGTAGCCTCCCGGCGTGCGCAGGAACAGCCGCACGCCCAGCGCCGCCTCGAGCGCCGCTAGCCGGCGGCCGACCGTCGCCCTGGCCACCGGCTTCATCCTGGCCATGTTGGACGTCACCATCGTCAACGTGGCCTTGACCGACATCGCCAGCACCTTCGGCGCATCGCTCTCGGGCCTGGTCTGGGTGGTGGACGGCTATACCTTGACGTTCGCCGCCTTGATGCTGGCGGGCGGCGCCCTGGCCGACCGCATCGGGCCCCGTGCAGCCTATTTGTCTGGACTGGCGATTTTCACCCTGGCTTCCGTCGCCTGCGGGCTGGCCTGGGACACCGCGTCACTGGTCGGCGCCCGCCTGGTCCAGGGAGTCGGCGCAGCCCTCTTCATCCCGAGCTCGCTGAGCCTCCTCGTCCACACGTACGCGGACGAGGCCGTCCGGGCGCGCATGGTGGCGCTGTGGTCAGCCATCGTCACCTTGTCCGTGGCGGCCGGCCCCGTGGTCGGCGGCCTGTTGATCTCGCGCTTTGGCTGGCGCAGCGCTTTCCTCGTCAACCTGCCCATCGGCCTGGTCGGTGCGCTGCTGACGGTCAGGCTGGTGCAGGCTGCGCCTCGGCTTGGGACTGGCGAGCATGGCAGCGGCATGCGCCGCAGCACTCGGCGCCGAAAGCTCGCACGCGGTATTTCTCGTGCTGCTGACGGCAGGCAACCTGGGCGTCGCCATCGCCATCCCGGCCCTGACCGCGACGGTCATGCGCGCGGGAGGCCAGGACCATGCCAACAGCGCCTCGGCGGTGCTCAACGCCAACCGGCAGATAGGCACGCTCGTAGGCATCGCAGCCATGGGCAGCGTGCTGCATGCGCTGCCTGGCTGGGGCACGGGGCTGCGCGTGGCGCTGGCCCTGATCGCGCTCGGTTATGCGGCAGCCTGGACGATCGCGCTGCGCGGACTACGCTCGGACGGACGCCCGACCCCTGCGGAAGCGGCGCCCGGGCGGCCCTGAGGGATTACGGCTCGATGCCGAGGCTGCGGATGAAAGGCACCCAGGTGGCGCGCTCTTTCTTCTCGAATGCGAGCGCCTCGGCCGGCGTGGACGGCGCCAGGATCTCGGCCGTCTGGCGCTGGGCGAATTGCACGACTTGCGGATCGCGCAGCGCCTTGTTCAGCGCGGCGTTGAGCTTTGCGATCACAGCGGCGGGGGTGCCGGCAGGAGCGAACAAATTATTCCAGGTGTAGCCTTCGAAGGAGGGCAGTCCGGCCTCTGCAAAGGTCGGGACATTGGGCGTGGAAGCACCGCGCTGTTTGATGCCGTTGGCCAGCACCTTGATCTTGCCTTGGTCCACCAGGCCAGCCATGCTGGGCAGGGTCACCAACATCATGTCGACGCGCCCTGCGGCCAAGTCCGCCGCCGCGGTGGCCGCTCCCTTGTAGGGCACGTGCATCAGCTCCACGCCCGCGGCGCGAGCGAACGCGGCGCCGGCGATGTGATTGATCGAACCGACCCCGCTGGAGGAATACGTCATCGGCTGGGACTTGGACTTGGCCTGCTTGACCAGCTCGGCGAGCGAATTCGCCCCGCTCGCCGGCACGGCCAGCGCCAGCGGCGTGCGCGAAACCAGGCCGATGGGCGTCAGGTCGCGCTCCACGTCGAACGGCAGCGATTTCTGCAGGCCGACGTTCATCACGAGTTGGGAACTCGTGCCGAAGCCGAGGGTATAGCCGTCGGGCGCGGACTTGGCGACGTAATCCGTGCCCACCACGCCGCCGGCGCCAGGCTTGTTCTCCACGATCACCGGCTGGCCCAGTTCGTTGTAGAGCGTCTTGGCCAGCTCCCGCGCCATGGCATCGTTCACGCTCCCTGGCCCGAATGCCACCACGAGCTTGATGGGGCGTGCGGGATAAGCCGTCTCCTGCGCCAGCAACGCGGGCGACGCAGCAACCATCGCCGTCCCGATGACGGCCGACAAAATCTTACGCATGTCTCGATTCCTTTTGTTCGGGCAGAGTGCCCGGTTCCGAATAGTTTTTTCCTCAGAACCCAGTCACCGGACAAAGCGGCTTGCAAGCCGCCGAAGGCAAGTCCGGGGGGGCTTCCCGCGCAGTGACGGGCAAGTATAGGAGCCCGTTCAAGCGTAACCCCTGGCTTGCGTAAGGTTTTTCCGTGATACGGAACGAAAGTCCAACGAACCTGCGGGACCGGCGCTATGATCGGGTCGCCATGCATAGGGAGGAACGCGGGCATGTCCGAATCGAAGGCCATCGGACCGGTGGTCCGGGCGCTGAATATCTTGCGGGCGCTGAACCACCAGCCCCAAAGCTCTCTCCAGTCCCTGCACCAGGCCACCGGACTGCCCAAATCGACCATCCATCGCCTGTTGGCCACGCTCAAGAGCGAAGGCTACGTACGCGCGGACGTGGTCAAGGGAACGTACTCGCTCACCGAGAAAGTACGATGGCTGAGCGAAGGCTTTTCCGAGCCCGAACTGGTCGTGGAAGTCGGCGCCCCCATCGTGCTCAAGCACACGCGGGCAACGGGCCTGCCACTGGCCATCGGGACGCTCGACCGCGGCCACATCGTGGTGCGCTACAGCTCCATGCCCTACAGCCCCATCGGTTCCGAGCACACTACCGTCGGCCACGTCCACGACCTGGTCCATTCCGGCATGGGACAGGCCTATCTTGCCTACTGCAGCCAAGCCGAGCGCGACCGCCTGCTGCAATGGATACAGGCCTCGCTGCCCGAGCCCACGCTATGGCCCGCGGTCGAGCAAGACATCCAAAGCAATCTGGCCGACACGCGCAAGCGTGGCTACGGGCTGCGCAAAGGCCAGGGCCGGGGCTCCAGTACCACGCTGGCCGTGCCCCTGTCCCACGCGGAGCGGGTCCTGGGCGTGCTGTCGCTGACCACTTTCACCGTGCTGCTCACGCCAGAGCGATTGCGCGAGTGCCTGGCGCACCTCGAGCGTACGCGCAAGGAAATCTGCGCCGCCGTGGCCGCCCGCTTGCAGGCGGACTGATTCGTTCCATCTCACGGAAAGACGAGGCGCCACACTCCCGCCCCGCCGGGATACGGACGTAAGCTCTGTCGCGAGCCATGCGGCGATGCCGCGCCCATCCTTTTCAAGACTGGAGACATCAGTTGAAACTCGCCAGCTACGCCACTCTGGACCAACCCGACGTCGCCCGCGTCGGCTTCGTGGTCTCCGACACCGAACTGATCGACGCCGAAGCGGCCTGCAAGCATTTCGCCCCCGGTTTTTCGGGGCCGCTCGACATGCACCGGCTGATCGAAAGCGGTGAGGGTTTCTGGGATCAGTTGCGGCACGTGCATGCCGCGCTGGGGCAGGCCGACCTGCCCCGCCTTGCCATGGACGCGATCCGGTTCCTGCCTGCCGTGCCGCGCCCGTCCAAGCTATGCTGCCTGGCGCTCAACAACAGCGCGAACAGCGAACGCATCGTCAAGGGCCCCAAGCATCCGGCGATCTTCACCAAGCCTTGGTCCGCACTGGTCGGCCACGGTGAGCCCGTGCGGCTCAAGCCCAACTACGGCCGGGTGCACCCCGAGCCCGAACTGGCCGTCGTGATCGGCAAGCTGGCGCGCGACGTCAAGGCCGCCGATGCCTACGATTACGTGTTCGGCTACACCATCCACAACGACTTGACCTCGCCCACCATGCGCGACGAGGACAGCTTCCACTACCGCGCCATCCATCCCGCGCTGGAAGGCGAAGGCATCCGCTACGTAGACAGCCACGTTTCGTACAGCGGCCGCTATAAAGGCTCCGACACTTTCTCGCCGCTGGGCCCGTGGATCGTCACCCGCGACGAAATCGCGGATCCGCATGCCCTGGACATCTCGTGCCACGTGCGGGACGAACAATATGCCAGCGACAACACGGTCAACCTCTTCCACAAGATCCCGGAAGTCATCGCCTTCGTCTCGAGCTACATGACCCTGGTGCCGGGCGACGTGATCTCGATGGGGACGGCGCTGGCCTCGGGAGGCAAGCCAGGGCGGGCCGTGCAAAACGCCGACCTCAACAAGATCGGCGGCCCGGTCAGCGTGACCGTGGCAGGCATAGGCAAGCTCAGCAATCCCGTGCAGACGGGCTGCTGACGCCCTCCCTACTGCTGAGACAGCGGTACGCCGCGGCTGCCGGCATAGAACACGATCAGCACGACGCCCTGGTCGCCGGTCACGCCGCGGTGATACTCGCCCACCATTTCCGGCAAGACATCGCCCTGCTTGAGCCAGCGCGTCTCGCCCGTGCCTTGTTTCTCGACGGTCAGCTCGCCCGACAGCACGTAGGCCGCATTGGGAATGGGATGCGTGTGCCAGGGCAGCGCGCTGTGCGGCGGGATCGTGATCCTGAGCACGGTCAAGAGCGGCGGGCCCGGCGGGTAGGCTTCGTACGCGCGGCCGTCCCACGAGGCGCTGCTCTCCATTAATGTCTGGACCTGCACGCCCGGCGACTCGGCCGCCACGGCCACGCCTGCCGCCAGCACCCACGCGGCCAGTCCCCCCATCATCCTCTTCATGACGATCTCTCCTCGTCGTCTCATCCACCAATCGTTGTCATTGTGCCGCCCCGGCCGGACGATACCACCCTGCGCCGGGAAGCGGCGCTGCCTCGCACCGCGAGGGCCCTGAGACCGGACGCATCCTCCGAAAAAAAGCCGCCCGGGACGGGCGGCTTCGTGGAAGGGGGAAGCATCAATCGTCGATGTTCACTTCCGCGCACCAGAGGTCCCAGCATCGCTTGAGCTGGCCGCGGTTGGTCTCGGTCGCAAGGTCACCTTCCTTGTCCGACAAATAGCGCACGTTGCCAGAGACGCGCAGCGCATTCAGCTGCATGCCGGCATTGATCTCGGCGTAGACTGCCCGGTACACGGCTTCTTCCAGGCTGGTCCCGACCATGGTGGCGCCGTGCCCGGCCATCAGTACCGCGCTTGCCGGCCCGAGCGTTTCGGCCAGGTTCCGGCCAAGCTCCGGATCGCGTATCAGCATGTCGGTCTCGCGTCCGGTCGCCTCGCGTATGTCGAACTTGGCGGCGCGCGTCAGAAACCCGGCCATGTGGAACATGGGCCTGATCTGGACGTCGGTGGCACCGATGGTGATCATCGCGATGGAATGGCTGTGCACCACCGCGTTCACGTCGGGACGGGTCCGATAAATCTCCCCGTGAATGAAGCGCTCGAGGTAGAGGCGGCGGGCATCTCCTCCGACCGGATTGGAATCGGCATCCAATTCGACGATGTCGGACTCCTTGACCAAATTGGGCGCCCGGTTGCACGAAATCAGGTAGTGGTCCGGGATCTCGGGGTGCCGGCAACTGACGTGGCCGAACCCGTCAACCACGCCCTTAAGGTAAAGGATGCGATTCGCACGCGCCACGTTGCGGCGCGCCTCCAGCACAGTGTCGCTCATGACCGATTTCTCCTCATTTTCTGGCTCGTCGGCCAATTGTGCACCCGAAACACTCGTCAATAACATTGACCTTCGACGTCAATTTTTTTGATGACATGGGTTTGGCTTGGTGTGAAATACTCACCCCAACGAACAAGAAGCAACCAGGAGCACAACATGAACCGCAACACCCGCTATTCGCGCGCCCGTCGCCTCAGCTTGCTGGGCGGCCTCTTCGCGGTAACCTTCGGTTTCGCTGCCGCGGCGAGCGACGCCTGGCCGAGCAAACCCCTGACATTCATCGTTCCTTCGTCGGCGGGCGGCGGCACCGACATCTACGCCCGCCTGCTCGCCGAGGGCGTGGGCAAGCTGCTCAAGCAGACAGTCGTGGTCGAGAACAAACCTGGCGCCAGCGGCAACATCGGGGCGGCCGCCGCGGCCCGCGCCACGCCGGATGGCTACACCTTCCTCGTATCGGCCACCCCGGCCATTGCCGTCAACCCCTACCTCTACAAGAACCTACCCTACGACGCCGAGAAGGACCTCGTGCCCGTGGCGCGCGGCGTGGACGCCCCGCTAGTCTACGTCGTCCCGCCCAACTCGCCCTTCAAGACCCTGGACGACTTGATCGCTGCCGGCAAGCGCGACCCGGGCAAACTCGCATTCGGCTCGGCCGGACACGGCTCGCCCACCTTCCTGGGGGTCAAGGTCATGGAAGAAAAAACCGGCGCCTCCTTCACGCATGTGCCATACAAGGGCATGGCGCCGACCATGCAGGACTTCCTCGGCGGCCGCCTCGACTTCCTGCAATCGGACGTCGCCTCGGTGCTGCCCCACATCAAGGCAGGCAAGGCGATTCCCATCGCCATCAGCAGCAAATCGCCGCTGTTCCCCAAGGTGCCGGTCTGGACCGAACAAGGCCTGCCCGACGTGCCGCAGTCTTTCAGCGTGATGGCACCTGCCGGCACGCCTGAGGCCATCGTCCAGAAAATGAGCGAGACCGTGGTCAAGGCCATGGAGGAGCCGGCCGTCAAGCAGCGACTGATCGACCAAGGCTATATCCCGGTTTCCGACACGCCGGCCAAGTTCGCGCAACAGCTCAAGGCAGAACGCGCGATGTGGAAGGCGCTGATCGAGCGCAACAACATCACCGTGGAATAAGCTCCGGCGCCGGCGCCCCCTCTTCCTGCGCGACGCGGGCGAGCGCCTTCCTCAGCCAGGTGGCCCCGGCGTCTTTCTTGTGCCGGGGATGCCAATGCTGGTGCACGACATAGCTCGGCGACTCGAACGGCAAGTCGATGGCCACCAGGGGGGCGAAACGCATCAGCGCCCCGGCCAGCCGGGCCGGCACCACGGCGACCAAATCGCTGTCGGCGAGCAAGTGCTCGATGCCGGCGAAGCTCGATTGCTGCAACCGGATGTTCGGCCGCGCCCCCAGCTTCTCGGCCACATGGTCCTCCCAGCGCTGGCGGTTGCGGCCCCAGCTCGCCACGGACAAATGGGACAAGCCGAGAAACGCCTCCACGGGCATGTCCGCATGCAGCGCGGGATGCCCGATCCGGCCGAGGCAGACGTAATGCTCGCGGTATAGCCGCTGCCGGATGACCGCGTTGCCCATGGTCGGGACGTGGCCGACCACGAGGTCCAGGGCGCCGGACTCGAGATGCCAAGGCGTGTCGGCGGTGATTTCCACTTGCTCCAGGCTCACGCCCGACGCCTCGGCGGCAAGCAAGGCGCGCAGCCCGGGCATGAGCACGCAAACACCCACCTCGCTCATCGCCACGCGGAAGCGTCGCGTGGCGACGGCCGGATCGAAAACATCGCCGGCCAGCGTACTGGCCTGGAGGAGTTGCTGCGCCTGCTTGAGCGCAGGGTAAATCGACTCCGCCTTGCCGGTGGGAATCATGCCGACCGCGCTGCGGACATATAAATCGTCCTGGTAGATTTCGCGCAGGCGCGCCAGCGCCATGCTGACGGTGGAGGCGTTCATCCCCAGCCGCGCTGCCACTTTGGCGATGCTGCCGAGCTCGAACAAGGCGATGAAGATGCTGATCTGGCGGAAATCGGGGAAAGCCTTCGTATCCTCCAGCTTGCGGCCTCGAGGCCCCGCGTCTCCCAAAGGGGGATCACCGGCGCACGGCCTCATCGCGAATTTCCTTTGCTCACGCGGATTATTCCCTCAATAGAACGGTGCTTCCAGATTTTGCCATCTAGCGCGGAATTCCTACCACAAATATGCTGTCCCCATGCAGCCCGAACCAAAGGGCCATTCGGAGATTCATCATGAAAAAAGTCCTTGGGGTCTACAACGCACCGCCTGCGCACTGGGTGGGAGACGGCTTCCTGGTGCGCTCGCTCTTCAGCTACGACGGGCTGGGACGACACCTGAGCCCCTTCCTCCTGCTGGACCATGCCGCGCCGACTGTCTTCGCCCCCACGACGAAGCGCCGGGGCGTCGGCCTCCATCCGCATCGCGGATTCGAAACCGTCACCATTGTCTACCAAGGCGAGGCCGAACATCGCGACTCGACGGGTGCCGGCGGCCTGATCGGTCCCGGAGACGTGCAGTGGATGACGGCCGCCGGCGGCATCCTGCACGAAGAGTTTCATTCCCGGGCCTTCGCCGAGCGCGGGGGCACGATGGAGATGGTGCAGCTCTGGGTCAATCTCCCGGCGCGCGACAAAATGGGCGAGCCCGGCTACCAGCACTTGCGCAGCGCCGACATCCCGACCGTCGCGCTCGAAGGCGGCGCCGGGAGCCTGCGCGTCATCGCCGGGGAGTTCGCCGGCACGCGGGGGGCGGCGCGCACCCATACGCCCATGGACGTATGGGACCTGCGCCTCCATCCGGGAGGCACCGCCCGCCTCCGGGCCCCCGAGGGACACACGCTCGCCTTGGTAGTACTGCGCGGAACGGTGCTGGTGAACGGCGAAGCCGTGGCGCGGGAAGGCCAGCTGGTCCACTTGCACCGCGCCGGAACAGACGTCTCGATCGAAGCGAACAATGAGGCCGGGGTGCTGTGGCTCGCCGGGGAACCCATCGACGAGCCCGTGGTGGGGTACGGTCCTTTCGTGATGAACACGAAGGCCGAGATCCAGCAAGCGATCGAAGACTTCAACGCAGGCCGGTTCGCGCGCACGCCGGCCTGAACCTCGCAGGGCGGCCCGGCCGGCAAGGCGGGTGCTCAGGCGCCCGCTGCGAGCGGCCGGCGCATGAAACGCGCCCCGGGGCCATAGTCGCGCAGCGCGCCCGGCTCGAGCTGCACCGGCTCGAAGCCGAGGCGCATCCAATATCCGCACGCCGGCGCCAACGACACCAGCGTGGCCCATGCAAACCCGGCACGCTCTGCATGGGCGATCCCGGTTCGCACCAGAGCCGTCCCGATGCCCTTGCCCGACGCCGCGGGCAAGACGGCGCAATCGTGCAGGAACCAGTTGCGCGCATCGGCCGGCAGCCCGGCCAGCGGCACGTTGAGCTTGGGGGGCGCATCCAGCGACCAGGGGTAGGAAACCAGATAGCCCCATATTCCGTCCGCCCCGCGCGCGACCCAGCACGAGCCGGGCGCTAGATGGATGCGATTCAGGAAGAAAGCAGCGTTTTCCAGCACGTCGATGCCGGCATAGGCCTGGCGCTGGACCGCGAGCACGCCCTCGACGTCGGCCGGTCGCATCGCCTCGACGACGAAACCGGCCGCATGACGCGACACCATCAGATGCCCTGGGCGTGGACCTTCTCGACAGGCGATTGCAGCTTGTTCAGGGCCGACAAATAAGCCTTGGCAGCGGCCACGACGATGTCGGGATCAGCCCCCACCCCATTGACGATGCGGCCGGCCTTGGACAGCCGCATGGTGACTTCGCCCTGGGATTCGGTACCCGTCGTGATGCCGTTGACCGAGAACAGCAACAACTCCGCATTGCTTTGCACGTGGCTCTCGATGGCCTTGACCGTGGCGTCGACTGGGCCGTTGCCTTCGGCCTCCGCCGTGACCTCCTTGCCGTTCTCGGAGAACACCACGCGGGCATACGGACGCTCGCCGGTTTCCGAGCGCTGCGCGAGCGCGACGAACCGGTAAACGCCTTCGCCTGCCTCCGCGTGTTCGCCCGAGACCAGGGCGTGGATATCTTCATCGAAGATCTCGGACTTGCGGTCGGCCAGGTCCTTGAACCGCGCGAAGGCTTCGTTGACGGCCTGCTCCGACTCGAGCTCGATGCCCAGCTCTTGCAGGCGCTGCTTGAACGCGTTGCGGCCGGACAGCTTGCCCAGCACGATCTTGTTGGCGGACCAGCCCACGTCCTCGGCGCGCATGATCTCGTACGTCTGCCGCGCCTTGAGCACCCCGTCCTGGTGAATGCCCGAGGCATGGGCAAAGGCGTTGGCGCCGACGATGGCCTTGTTCGGCTGCACCACGAAGCCCGTGATGCCGGACACCAGGCGCGAGGCGGGCATGATTTGGGTCGTGTCGATGCCGACCTCGAGCCCGAAGTAATCCTTGCGGGTCTTGACCGCCATCACGACCTCTTCCAGCGAGCAGTTGCCTGCCCGCTCGCCCAGGGCGTTGATCGTGCACTCGACCTGCCGGGCACCGCCTATCTTGATGCCGGCCAGCGAATTGGCCACGGCGAGCCCCAGGTCGTCGTGGCAGTGCACGGACCAGACCGCTTTGTCGGAGTTGGGGATGCGCTCGCGCAAGGTGCGGATGAACTCGCCGTATTGCTCGGGCACGGCATAGCCCACCGTGTCGGCCACGTTGATGGTGGTGGCGCCTTCGGCGATGACGGCTTCGAGCACGCGGCACAGGAAGTCTGGGTCCGAACGGCTGCCGTCCTCCGGAGAGAACTCGATGTCGTCGGTATATTGGCGCGCGAACCGGACCGCCAACCTGGCTTGCTCGAAGACCTGGTCGGGCGTCATGCGCAGCTTCTTCTCCATGTGCAACGCACTGGTGGCGATGAAGGTATGGATGCGCGCGCGCTTGGCGCCGCGCAGCGCCTCCCCCGCCCGCGCGATGTCGCGGTCGTTGGCCCGTGCCAGCGAACAGACGGTGGAGTCCTTGATCGCCAACGCGATGGCCCGGACCGATTCGAAATCGCCGTTGCTGGCGGCTGCAAAACCCGCCTCGATCACATCTACCCGCAGCTTCTCGAGCTGCTTGGCGATGCGCACTTTCTCTTCGTGCGTCATCGACGCGCCGGGGCTTTGCTCGCCGTCGCGCAGCGTGGTGTCGAAAACGATCAGTTTGTCGCTCATGGGAGTCTCTCCTTACAGGCGACATTCTATCGTGACGAAGGGCCGCCCCCGAAGTGCCCGGGAAACGGCCGCAAGCCCTCAGCGCCGGGCGAGGCGCTCGCGCCTCCAGCGCAGGGCCCACAAGACGTAGCCGGAGAGCCCGTAGATCACGAACAACACGAACAGGACGATGGGCGGATCGCTGGAGATGAAGACGATGGCCAAGACCACCAGCAGGATGGTCCAGAAAGGAACGCTGCGCCCCAGGGCGAACGATTTGCCGCTGAAGAACGGCGCGTTCGACACCATGCTGACGCCCGCGTAGACGGTCAGCGTAAACGCGGCCCAGGGCATCCACAGCTCGCGTATCGGCAGTTTGTTGTCCACGGCGAGCCAGACGAAGCCGGCCACCAACGCCGCCGCCGCCGGGCTGGGCAGCCCCTGGAAAAAGCGCTTGTCCACGACGCCGACGTTGATATTGAAGCGGGCCAGCCGCAAGGCTGCGCCGGCCACGTAGATGAAAGCCGCGAGCCATCCCCAGCGGCCCAGGCCGTTCAGGATCCACTCGTACATGACCAGCGCCGGCGCGACGCCAAAGGAGGTCATGTCGGACAGGGAATCGTATTGCTCGCCGAACGCCGACTGGGTGTTGGTGAGCCGGGCGACGCGCCCGTCCATCCCGTCGAGCACCATGGCCACGAAAATGGCGATGGCAGCGGCCTCGAACCGATTGTTCATGGCCTGCACGATGGCGTAGAAGCCGGCGAACAGCGCGGCCGTCGTGAACGCGTTGGGCAGGAGGTAGATGCCGCGATGGCGGTGTTCCGGGTCTTTCATGACAGGGTTCCGCCGAAAGGTGAAACGTCGAGGTGCACCCACGTTGCAATGCCCCTTTAGATTGGAGAAAGAGTGGTGATCAGCATGACACGAAGGTTAACCGATGGCGTGCCAGCAGACCAATGAAAGGCGCGGCCGCCCTGCCCTGTGCGCCGCGGGCCACCTCGCTTGCCCTTTCTCTCCTATCCCAGCAGCGGCCGGCCCGCCACGGCCTGCGCGGCAGCCAGGACGGTCAGCGACGCATAGGCCAGGGCGACGAGCCAGACTGCCGCGATGCCGGTGGTCGCGTGGCGCGCCACCATGCCAGTGCCCGCGACGGCAAGCACGGGGCCGGATGCCCGGGCCGCCGCCATCGACGCCAGCATGCCTGCGGCGGGCAATACCTGCTGGGCGTGGATGCCGAGGAAATGCGCCACGCGCAGGTCTCCCCCGGCCAGCGACCAGCCGAAGACCGGCACGACAGCCCCGCCCGCCATGGCGCCGATGGTCGGGCCGCCATTCATGCTGATCGCCACCCCCGCCCCTGCACCGAAGACGAACGTCAGCACGAGCCCCAGTACGGCGCCGAGCCGGTACGCGGGCGCCATGTCCTCGGCATGGCGTCCGATCATCCAGGCTAGCGGCAGGGAGCAGGCGGTCAGGGTCAACGCGCCCACCCCCATGAGCACATACATGGCCGAATGGAAGGGTGTCGAATCATTGAAATGCGACGGCTGGCCCAAGGCCGCCTGGAGCGTGATGTAGGCCACCTCCGCCGCGCCCACCAGGATGATGGTGCGGGCCAGGCGCCGAACCGCGGGCGACGCGCGGAACCCGGAAGGCAATTCTCCGATCAGCCAAGCGGTGGTCCACGCATACAGCGCCACCGACGCCATGAACTTCATCGGCTTGACCCACACGCCCACGCCGCCCAGCGTGCGCGCATCGATCGCGGCCATCGCAAGCGACGCGGCAAGCGCGGCGAACAGGATCAAACCGAAGCGCGCCAGCGGGCCATGCCTGCGCTCGAGCTCGCGCACCAGCGCCCGCACAGGCTTGGCGGCATACAGCAAGCCGTAGGCGACCAGCCCCGCGGGGCCGAACAAGAACGTCAGGGCGTGGCAGGGAATCATCCACAAGGGAGCGATTCCATCGCGTTCGGCGCGCCGTGCCAGCCAAGTGCCAACGAAGAGGTCGAAAGCCAAGTAGTGATACCACCCTGCCGTCAACATGCCGCGATGGCCGAACAGCGTCGACACATCGTCCAGCGACCCGTACCCCCCGCCGGCGGCTGGCCAGGACATGGCCACCAACGCGACATAAGCCAGCGCCAGGGCACCGGGAACCACGGCGCCCGTCACCATGCGGACGATGGGCTTGGCCCTGCCCAGCCACGGCGACGCCGCCAGTGCAATCCAGGCGAGCATCACGATCATGCCCGCAAGCTCGAAAAGAAGATCGAACATGGCCCCTCTCCTCAGAAATGCCGCCCCAACCAAATCTAAACAGCGTTCAGATACCATAACAAGACATTTGAACGGTGTAAAGTTTGATTTTTCCGACAACCAGCGAGGAGCCCTCATCCATGGCCACCCGGCGAAGCGGGGCGGCGACGCCCTACCACCATGGCGCACTGCGCCAAGCGCTCATCGACGCCACTGAACAATTGCTTGCCGCGCGCGGCGTGGAAGGCTTCAGCCTCAGGGAAGTCGCGCGCCAAGTGGGGGTGTCGCCGGCCGCCGCGCTGCATCATTTCGGTTCGGCCGCCGGCTTGTTGACGGAAGTCGCCATCCTGGGCTTTGAGGAACTGACGCGCTTCCAGCGGGAGGGCAGCGCGGCCGGCAGGACGCCGACCGAAAGGCTGCACGGCAAGGGGCTGGGGTACGTGCGCTTCGCGCTGACCTACCCGGCCCGCTTTCTACTGATGTTCCGCAAGGACATGTTGGCACCCGACTCGCGGCTGGACGACGCGGGCCGGGCGGCCTACCGGGAGCTGGAAGAGGCCGTGCGGGAGTACGTGGGGCGCACGGATGGCCCGCTGGGCGCTGCGGACCAAGCCCTGCTGATGGGAGCGTGGTCGGCCGTGCACGGATGCGCACACCTGGCGCTGGAAGGCAAATTCGGGAACGGGCAGGCCGGCGGCGACGCGTTCATGGCGCAGATCCTGCCCGAGATGCTCAGGCAACTATTTCCCGAGCGGCCGCGCCCCAAACGGGGCAAGGCCGAGTGAGCGCCGCGTCCATGCGCGCGGCGCAATGCCATCGACGTCAATAGTGGATGACGGTGCGGATGGACTTGCCCTCGTGCATGAGGTCGAACGCCTTGTTGATTTCGTCTAGCGGCAGCGTGTGCGTGACGAAGGGCGCGAGTTCGATTTCCCCTCGCATCGCTGCCTCGACCATGCCGGGCAGTTGCGTACGGCCTTTGACGCCGCCGAAGGCTGTGCCTTTCCAGGTGCGTCCGGTCACGAGCTGGAACGGGCGCGTGGAGATTTCCTGCCCCGCACCCGCCACGCCGATGATGATGGACTGGCCCCAGCCGCGGTGTGCGCACTCGAGCGCCGCGCGCATCACGTTCACGTTGCCGATGCACTCGAACGAGTGGTCCACGCCCCAGCCGGTCATCTCGATGATGACTTGCTGGATGGGCTTGTCGTAGTCGTTCGGGTTGATGCACTCGGTCGCACCGAAAGTCTTGGCCAGTGGGAACTTGGCCGGATTGGTGTCGATGCCGATGATGCGGCTCGCCTTGGCCTGGCGCGCGCCCTGGATGACGGCAAGGCCGATGCCGCCGAGGCCGAACACCGCCACCGTGTCGCCTTCCTGCACCTTGGCAGTGTTGTGCACGGCACCGATGCCCGTGGTCACGCCGCATCCGAGCAGGCAGACGTGCTCGGGATTGGCCTTGGGGTTGATCTTGGCCAGCGAAACCTCGGCCACGACGGTGTATTCGCTGAAGGTCGAGCAGCCCATGTAGTGGTAGACGGGCTGGCCGTTGTAGGAGAACCGCGATGTGCCGTCGGGCATCACGCCCTTGCCCTGCGTTGCGCGCACCGCGACGCAGAGGTTGGTCTTGCCCGACTTGCAGAACAGGCACTCGCCGCACTCGGCGGTATAGAGGGGGATCACGTGATCGCCAGGCGCAACCGAGGTCACGCCCTCGCCCACTTCGACCACCACGCCCGCCCCTTCGTGGCCGAGCACGACGGGGAACAGGCCCTCCGGATCCTCGCCCGAAAGCGTAAAGGCGTCGGTATGGCAAACGCCGGTATGGGTAATCTTCACGAGCACTTCGCCCTTCTTGGGCGGGGCCACGTCGATCTCGACGATTTCGAGCGGCTTACCAGGTCCGAATGCGACGGCGGCACGAGATTTCATGGGAGTCCTCTTTGCAGAAAGTCTTGGGAGCGCGACGGGGCGGGATTCATCGGAGATACGAGCGCACGAGGGAAATCACCTCGTCGATGGGCCGGTTCGGCGTGCCGGCGGCCTCGGCCAGGTGAGTGAACTCCTCGCGCAAATGACTTTCCAGCACGCCCGCCATCAGGCCGTTGATGGCCCCTCGCACGGCTGCAATCTGTTGGAGGATCGCCCCGCACTCCGCGCCCTCCTCCAGCGCCCGTTCGAGTGCGTCGATCTGCCCGCGCACGCGGCGGACACGGGTCAAGACGCGCTTTTTCTCTTCAGGCGTATGCGGCATGACGGTTCAGCATACTGGGTAGGAGTATGCGATGATACGTCATCGCCGCCGCAAGCGGCAGGGGGTTGACCCGTAGCAGACGGCGCTCGATGCGCAGCGCCCAAAAAGAAAAAGCCCTCGCGCAGGTAGCGTGAGGGCTGAGGCCTGGGATGCGCCGGGGCGCATCCTCGTGTTCCGACCGCGCCATGGCATGCCGGGCCCGCCGGGAGCCCTGCCGCGCCACAACCGAAGATGGGCGCAGACATGCAGGACGCGCGGAATATCAGTTCTTGCTTTGGTCAACCAGCTTGTTCTTGCGGATCCAGGGCATCATTTCGCGCAGCTTGGCGCCCACTTGCTCGATCTGGTGCTCGGCCGTGAGGCGGCGACGCGACTTGATGGTCGGAGCCCCAGCCATGTTTTCCAGCAAGAAGCTCTTGGCATATTCGCCGCTCTGGATGTCTTTCAGGACGGCGCGCATGGCCTGCTTGGTCTCTTCGGTCACGATGCGCGGGCCGGTGACGTATTCGCCATATTCCGCGTTGTTCGAGATCGAGTAGTTCATGTTGCCGATGCCGCCTTCGTAGATCAGGTCGACGATCAGCTTGAGCTCGTGCAAGCACTCGAAGTAGGCCATCTCGGGCGCATAGCCGGCTTCCACCAGCGTCTCGAAGCCGGCCTTGATCAGCTCGACCGTGCCGCCGCACAGCACCGCCTGCTCGCCGAACAAGTCGGTCTCGGTTTCTTCGCGGAAGTTGGTCTCGATGATGCCGGCGCGGCCACCGCCGTTGGCCATGGCGTACGACAGGGCGATGTCGCGGGCCGCACCCGAACGGTCTTGGTAGACCGCAACCAGGTGGGGAACGCCGCCGCCTTGCTGGTAGGTGGCACGCACCGTGTGGCCCGGGGCCTTGGGAGCGACCATGATGACATCGACGTCGTCACGGGGCACGACGCAGCCATAGTGCACGTTGAAGCCGTGCGCGAAGGCCAGTACCGCGCCCTTCTTCATGTTGGGGCCGACGTTCTCGGCATAGACCTTGGCGATGTTCTCGTCGGGCAACAGGATCATGACGACGTCGGCTTCCTTGACCGCATCGTTCACTTCCTTGACGGTCAGGCCGGCGTTGACGGCCTTGTCCCAGGAGGCTCCGCCCTTGCGCAGCCCGACCACGACCTTGACGCCGGAATCGTTCAGGTTCTGGGCATGGGCGTGACCTTGGGAACCGTAGCCGATGATGGCGACGGTCTTGCCCTTGATCAGCGACAGATCACAATCTTTGTCGTAAAAAACTTTCATGGCGCTCTCCAAAATCCACTCGATACTCGAAATTCAAATTCAAATTCAATGCTGGCCGCTCCGCTTCCGACGCGACGGGGACGGGGAACCCGAGGCATTGGGTTCCGCCGGCGCCCGCCGGGCGGGACACATCCGCGCCACGGCCTGGCCTGCCATCCCGGGATGCACAGGCGCGCAGGGGCTCAGATCTTCAGCACCCGCTCGCCCCTCCCGACGCCGCAGCTGCCTGTACGCACGGTCTCCAGGATGCAGGCACGGTCGAGCGCCTCGATGAAGGCGTCGAGCTTGCCCTTGTCCCCGGTGAGTTCCACGGTGTAGCTCTTGTCGGTCACGTCCACGATATGGCCGCGGAAGATATCGACCATGCGCTTCATTTCCTCGCGCTCCTTGCCCACCGCGCGAACCTTGATCAGCATCAATTCGCGCTCGATGTGGGGCGCTTCGGTCAAATCGACGACCTTGACCACTTCCACCAGGCGGTTCAGGTGCTTGGTGATCTGCTCGATGACGTCGTCGGACCCGGAGGTCACGATGGTCATGCGCGACAGGGTCGGGTCTTCGGTCGGCGCGACGGTCAGGGTTTCGATGTTGTAGCCGCGCGCCGAGAACAGGCCGACGACGCGCGAAAGTGCACCTGCTTCATTCTCCAGGAGCACCGATATGACGTGTCTCATGTGTGCTCCTTAGAGGTCTTCGGAACCGAGCAGCATCTCGGTCAGGCCCTTGCCGGCCTTCACCATCGGCCACACGTTTTCCGTGCGGTCCGTGATGATGTCCAGGAACACCAGGCGCTTTTTGTGGGTGGTGAACGCTTCGCGCAACGCGCCCTCGACATCGCGGGCGCTTTCGATGCGCATGCCGACGTGGCCATAGGCCTCGGCCAGCTTGACGAAGTCGGGCAGCGAATCCATGTACGACTCGGCATAGCGGGAACCGTAGTCGATCTGCTGCCACTGGCGCACCATGCCCAGGTACCGGTTGTTCAGGCACAGGATCTTGGGGCTCAGGTGGTACTGATGGCAGGTCGACAGCTCCTGGATGTTCATCTGGATCGACCCTTCGCCGGTAATGACGGCGACGTCGGCATCCGGATACACCATCTGCACGCCCATGGCATACGGCAGCCCCACGCCCATCGTGCCCAGCCCGCCGGAATTGACCCAGCGGCGCGGCTTGTTGAAGCGGTAGTACTGCGCGGCCCACATCTGGTGCTGCCCCACGTCGGAAGTGACGAAAGCCTCGCCGCGCGTGACTTCCCAGAGCTTTTCGATCACGAACTGGGGCTTGATGACGTCGTCAGAGCGCTTGTATTTCAGGCATTGCCGCTCGCGCCACGCGCCGATCTGCTTCCACCAGGCAGCGAGCTGCTGCGGATCGCGCCGGTTTTCCTTGAGCGCGGACTCCAGGTGCGCCAGGAGGTCCTGCAGCACGTCCTTGACGTCGCCCACGATGGGCACGTCGACCTTCACGCGCTTGGAAATCGACGAGGGATCGATGTCGATGTGGACGATCTTGCGGGCGTTCTGCGCGAAATGCTTGGGATTGCCGATGACGCGGTCGTCGAAGCGCGCGCCAATGGCCACCAGCACGTCGCAATGCTGCATGGCCATGTTGGCCTCGTACGTGCCGTGCATGCCGGGCATGCCGACGAAATGCTCGTCCTCGCCGGGAAAGCCGCCCAGCCCCATCAGGGTATTGGTGCACGGCACGTCCAGCATGTGCACGAGTTTGGTCAGCTCGGGCGCGGCATCGGCCAGGATGACCCCGCCGCCCGTGTAGATCATCGGGCGCTCGGCCTGCAGCAACAGTTGCACGGCCTTCTTGATCTGCCCCTGGTGCCCCTTCACGACGGGCGAGTAGGAGCGCATCTTGATCTCGCCCGTGGGGGGCGTGTACTTGCAGCGCGCGACCGTGATGTCCTTGGGGATATCAACCAGCACTGGGCCGGGACGGCCGGTGCGGGCGATGTAGAAGGCCTTGCGGATGGTTTCCGCGAGGTCCTTGACGTCCTTGACCAGGAAGTTGTGCTTGACGCACGGCCGGGTGATGCCGACGGTGTCGGCCTCCTGGAAGGCGTCCTGGCCGATGGCGGTGGTGGGCACCTGCCCCGTCAGCACCACCAGCGGGATGGAATCCATGTATGCGGTCGCGATGCCGGTTACCGCGTTCGTCACGCCGGGGCCACTGGTGACCAGCGCCACGCCGACGCGGTTGGACACGCGCGAATAGGCATCGGCGGCGTGCACGGCTGCCTGCTCGTGACGCACCAGGATGTGCTTGAACTTGTCTTGCTTGAAGATCTCGTCGTAGATGTAGAGAACCGAGCCGCCCGGATAGCCGAACACGTGTTCGACCCCCTCATCGGCAAGGCTGCGCACGACGATCTCGGCGCCTGTGAGTTCCATTGGATGTGTCGTCCATTCAAGTTCGCGCTGACGCCCCGGGCGGTACTGCCTCCTGGCAGGGAAACCAAACCTGTACGGGCACCGGCAGCATGCAGCGACGCTTCACGGTTCACGGAACCGATCCGCTCGCCCACCCTGCCGACCTCGCACACGTTCACCGGAACGAGCACTGAAGGTTGAAACGGAAGGCCAAGGCCAGGCCGCCTGCGCCCTTTCGGGCCGAGGCCGCCGCAACGCTTTTGGCGCGGACTTGGGCTTGAGTAACTGCAATGCTTGGCGCCGAAGGTATCGGGCGCCAGACGAAGCGCTCTGCCGTCGACTTGGGTATCGCTTTCGGCGAGCCCGCTAGGCTATCAGGTATGCTGCACCGCAGTCAAGGTAGCGGTGCGCGCCTGGGATTTTCCCGCACTGCCCCCTGGGGGCGGGCGCGCGCCCGCCGGCTCGGGTTATCGTAGCGCCCCATGAATGATACGCAGTCCTTCCGCCCCGCTCCGCTTCCCACCCCCGGCCGCTGGCGCCGTTTCGCCTGCATGCTGTATGAAGCCATCCTGCTGTTCGGCGTGGTATTCGTCGCCGGGTATCTTTTCGACACGCTGACGCAGAGCAGGCATGCGCTGGCGCTGCGGCACGAGCGCCAGGCCTGGCTCTTCTTCGTCATCGGCGCCTATTTCGTCTTGTGCTGGCGCCTGGGTGGCCAGACCTTGCCCATGAAAACCTGGCACATCCGGCTCACTGACGCGGACGGCGGGCGGCCTCCGCTCTGGAAGGCAGTCCTCCGCTACCTGCTGGCCTGGCCGTTCACGCTCACGGGCATCGGGTTCGTCTGGAGCTTCTTCGATCCGGACAAGCAGTTTCCCCAGGATCGCCTGCTCGGCACGCGGCTGGTTTCCACGCGCTAGCCCAGGCGGCCGCTGGAGCGCATCGGCGGTGCGGCGTTGCAGCGCCCTGATGGAGCTGGGCGCTCCGGCGGCGTGTTGTTTTTTCCCCCAAATGCCCCCGGGTGGCCGCCTTCCCTGAGGAATCTTCAGTTGCCTGTAAGGTTGCGCGTTCTATCGTTGCCCCCTAAGATATAAATGCGAATCATTCTTCTTATCTCTTTTTTTCTTCGATGATTGACGGGCGCGCAGGCGCCCGCTTGGGGGGATTTCACGGTGACATCTTCGAACCCATTCCGGGTCAATACCTTGGCGGCCGCGATCGGCGCCCTGACCTTCCTGCCTGCCGTCCAGGCCCAGTCGCAGGACGCGGCAAACGCAGACGCGCCGCGGTCCGGCGGCCAGCTCGCGCCGATTACAGTACAAGGCGAGGCCGATACGCCCTACAAGGCAGAAAAATCGGCATCTCCGAAATTCACCGCGCCGCTGGTCGATACGCCCAAGAGCGTGACCGTCATTCCGCAAGAAGTCATCGAGAACACCGCCTCTACCACCCTGACCGAAGCGCTGCGCCTGACCCCGGGCATCACCTTCGGCGCCGGCGAAGGCGGCAACCCGCTGGGCGATCGCCCGTTCATCCGAGGCTATGACGCACAGGCCAGCACGTTCGTGGATGGCATGCGCGACATCGGCGCCACCACGCGCGAAATCTTCAATATCGAACAGGTCGAGGTCACGAAAGGCCCCGACGGCGCCTACGGCGGCCGGGGCGGGGCCGGCGGCAGCATCAACCTCATCACCAAGGCGCCCAAGGCCGAGAATTTCACGAACGCCACGCTGGGCCTGGGCACGGACAATTACAAGCGCGCCACGGTGGACGGCAACTGGCTGTTGGGCGACAACATGGCCTTCCGGCTCAATGCCATGGCGCACGACGCCGACGTGCCAGGCCGCAAGGCGGTGGACAACTCCCGCTGGGGCATCGCGCCGTCCTTCACGTGGGGGTTGAACACGCCGACCCGAATCACGCTGAGCTATTACCACTTGCAGACGGACGACACGCCCGACTCGGGCATCCCGTTCATGTACGGCAACAGGGTGCCCGCCGGCGTCACGGCAATCCGCCCGGTCACAGTCGACATGGACAATTTCTACGGCCTGGCCAACAGCGATTTCCTGAAGAACCGCTCAGACGTCGCCACCGCCCGGATCGAGCACGACATCAGCAGCAACCTGACCTTCCGCAACACGCTGCGCTACACCGCCTCGGACCAGCGCTACATATGGACCCAACCCGACGACAGCCAGGGCAACGTCAACGACGGCCTGGTCTGGCGCCGCGCGAACACCCGCACCAGCGGCGTCCATACCATCGCCAACCAGACCGAGATTTTCGGCAAGGCCAACCTGGGAGGCTATGAGCACAGCTTCACGGCCGGGATCGAACTTTCGCGCGAGAAGGCCGACAACGGCACCTACACCATTACGAGCACCCTGGGCAGCCGCAGCACCAACTCTTGCGGGCTGGGCGCAGGCGCGCCGTCGGGCTACACGTGCACGGACCTCTACAACCCCAACCCGTATGATCCGTGGACGGGGAGCATCATCGAGGGCGAACGCGCCAACCACTTCAAGACCACGACCAAGTCCATCTATGCGTTCGATACCATCAAGCTGAGCGAACGCTGGATGACCAACCTCGGTCTGCGCGTGGACGACTACAAGACCCGCTACTTCAACGCCACAACCGACGTCGGCCGCAACGACACGCTCGTCAACTACCAGCTGGGCCTGATCTACAAGCCTGCGTCCAACGGCAGCATTTACGTGTCGTACGGCACCTCGTCCACGCCCGCCAATGCCTTTCTCGGCCAGGGCAGCGAAAGCGGCAGCCTGACCCCGGGACGCGGTGGCGTGGGCCCCAATGCCGCGGAACTCGGCCCCGAGAAAAACCGATCGCTGGAGCTGGGTACCAAGTGGAACCTGCTGGATAACCAACTCGCAGTCAATGCTGCCGTGTTCCGCATCGACACGACCAATGCCCGCGTGACCATGCCCGACAACACCTACGCGATGGCTGGCAACCGCCGCATCAACGGCTTCGAAGTCGGCTTCTCGGGCAACATCACCAAGGCTTGGCAAGTGTTCGGCGGATACACCTTCCTGGACAGCGAGATGCGCAACACCGGGGCCACGACCGACGTGACCAAGGGGCAGGAGTTCCCCAATACACCCAAGCACAGCGCCAGCCTGTGGAGCACCTACAGCGTGACCAGCGATTTCTCGCTGGGCGGCGGCGTGTTCATCGTGGGCAAGCAATACGGCTCGAATGGCGCGGTACGCCGCTACATCCCGGGTTACACCCGCTTCGACGCCATGGCCGCGTATCGCATCAACCGCAACGTGAGCCTGCAGCTGAACCTGCTCAACCTGACCGACAAGCGCTACTTCACCTCGACCTATTCGACGCACTATGCCGCGGTGGGGGCAGGCCGGGCAGCAATCCTGAGCGTCAACCTGAAGTACTGAGGAGGTTCGCCCTGCGCGCGCGGCGTGCCGTCCCAGTGTGGACGGCGCGCCGAACTTTTCTAAGGCGGCCGCCAAGCCGGGTGCGGGCCTGCGCCAGGCTTGGGGCCGCCTTCGCACTGGCCCGTCCGTTCTCATGCACAATCGCAGCATGCACCCCATCACTCCCCGCCGACTGAACACCGCCACGCCAGAAGAGATCGCCGAGGTCCTGCGCGGGCCCGAGGAGCACGCAGTGGCCTGGATACGGGCCGCTGCCGAAGGCGGCGTCTCCGAAGCCCAGGCCGTCTACGGGCAAATACTGCTCGACGGCCGCGGCACGCCCGTGGACCGCGAACAAGCCGTGTATTGGTTCAAGCGCGCGGCCGACGCCAACCACGCAATGGCGATGAACATGCTGGGCCAATGCCACCGCCACGGCTGGGGGGTCCCCGTGAACCTCGTCCTGGCCGCCTATTGGTACCGGCTCGCAGCCCAGCAGGGCTTGGACTGGGGCATGTACAACTACGGCACGGCGCTGGCCCTGGGAGAAGGCGTGCCCGCCGACCGCGCCCAGGCCATGGCGTGGTTCAAGCGGGCGGCCGCCTTGGGCCATGCGAAATCCATCAATATCCTCGGCGGCTTCTACGAAGACGGCTGGGAAGTCCCCGTCGACAAAGAGCGCGCTTTCGAGCACTACCGCCGTGCAGCGGAGGGCGGAGATTTCCGTGGGCAGTTCAACTACGCGCGCCTGCTGGTCGAACGAGGCGAAATCGACCTCGCGCTGCCCTGGCTGGAGCGCCTGCCCGAGACGGCCACGCCCGCCTTCCTCGCCAAGGTGGCCGCGTTCTTTGCCCGCGCCGGCGATGCGCGGGTCCGCGCGGTGGCGCAACGGCTGGAGCGCCGCGCCGGCGCAAGGGGCGAAGGGACCACCCAGCCATGATGGCGTGGACCATGCGCGCCTTCACGCTCACCGTGGTGGCGCTCATCGGCCTGACCGCGTGGGCACTCTCGCATGGGATGCCCTGGCCCGCTGCCCTCGCCACGGCCGCCTTGCTCGCGGTGCTGGTCCACGCCGCCCTCGTCGCGGCGGGTTTCCTGCTCGCCCGGGCCGAAGCGAAACGGGCCGGTGAACCCGCACCGCCCGGCTGGGCCGCCGCCGCGCTGCCTGAGATCCTGCTTTCGATACGCAACATGTACGTGGATATCCCGTGGCGCCACCGGTGGCCCGCCCGCCTGCCCGACAACCCACGGGGCGCGGTGCTCCTGGTACATGGCTACGGATGCAACCGCGGCATCTGGCGGGACCTGGACGATTGGCTCGCCGCGCGCGGCTGGGCCGTCGCGGCGCTCGACCTGGAACCACCCCGGGGAAACATCGACGAATTCGGCAGGCAGGTCGCCGCCGAAGCCGCAGCGCTGGCGGCACGTACCGGCGCCGGCCCGGTCATCGTCATCGGGCACAGCATGGGCGGCCTGGCCGCGCGGGCGGCGCTGCGCTGCGCGCCCGACGCCCCCATCGGGCACATCATCACCATCGGCACCCCGCACGGCGGGACCCGGCACGCGCGCTTCGGACGTGGCCTGTGCGCCGCTCAGATGATGCCCGGCCACCCCTGGCTGACCGGGCTATGCACGGCCGAGCGGCCAGGTTGGCCAAGCCTCTGCACGTGCATTGCCTCGCGCCACGACAACATCGTCGCCCCGGTGAGCCGCGCGCTGCTACCCGGCGCCGCAGTCACGCAAATCGTCGAGCGGGTCGGGCACATGGCCATGCTGCACCACCCCGCAGTGCGCGAATTCCTAGGCGCGCGGCTGGCACAGCTTTCGAGCGGCCCAGCAACCCCCGCCGGGAATGCAAAGCTCAGCGGCGGCGCCCCAGGGCGATGACTACCGCCCCGGCAGCAATGGCGAGCACCCCGGCCCAGACCGGGATCTCCACGGTCTTGCGGGTATCCGCGGTGGCCTCCACTGGACCGAGCTTGAGCAGCGTCTCCTCGGATGTGTACGAGAAGGTCCGGTAGCCGAGGGCCACTATCCCCAGCACGATGAGCAACAGGCCGACCACCACGGATGCTTTCATGTTTTCCCCTCTTGGTTGAGCCTACGCCCGCAAGATACCCGATGCACCGGCCCGCCGCGGCGCAAAACACGCCGGTCGTAGCATTTCCTTACCTCTGAAAGGCCTTTCGGAAACACGCAACCGCCGCAGTGCTGCCTGCCCGTGGACCGCGCCGGACCGGTGCAAAACTTTTTATAATTGGTTATCGTTTTCATTTTCACCATTGCCGACCGAGTACATGGCTATACGCCTCTCCGAGCTACCCTTTGGCCATGAAGCGGCCGTCAATACCGTCGAAGACGCACTACCCGCCGATCCCGTTGCCGTCCGCCTGCGCGATCTCGGCTTTGTCGCCGGCGAGCGCGTGCGCATCGTGGCCCGCGGCCCGATCGGCGCCGACCCTCTGCTGGTCCAGATAGGTTTTACCCGTTTCGCCCTGCGCCGCTCCGAGGCCGCGCGGGTCGTGGTGGAACCCCTCGCATCCTGATCCCATGTCCACCGCCGCCCTGTCGAACCTGCGCGTTGCCCTCGTGGGCAACCCCAATTGCGGAAAAACCGCACTGTTCAACCTGCTGACCGGCAGCCGCCAGAAAGTCGCCAACTATGCCGGCGTCACCGTCGAGCGCAAAGAAGGCCGCTTCGTCACCGCCTCGGGCCGGCAGGTCAGCGTGCTCGACCTGCCCGGCGCATACAGCTTGCACGCTGCCAGCCCGGACGAGGCCATCACGCGCGACATCTGCATGGGCCAGTTCGCCGGCGAACCGAGGCCGGACCTGCTGGTGGCCGTGGTGGACGCCACCAACTTGCGCCTGCACCTGCACTTCGTGCTGGAGCTGCAGCGCCTGGGGCTGCCCATGGTCCTCGCCCTGAACATGGTCGATGCGGCAGCCCGCCGCGGCATCCGCGTCGATCGGGAAAAACTGGAGCAGGCCCTGGGCGTCCCCATCGTGGAAACAGTAGCCGTCAAGCGCAATGGCGCCGCCCAATTGCTCTCGCGGCTCGATGGAGAGCTGCCCCCTCCCTCCCGCGGCCCAGCCCCCGGTGCCGACCTGCACCAAGAAGTCAACCGGCTGCTGCGCGAGGCCGTGTCGGTGCCGCGCCGGACCGCCGCGATCGACGACGCGCTCGACCGCTGGCTGCTGCATCCGGTATGGGGCCTGGTGACCCTGGCCGTGGTGATGTTCCTCATGTTCCAGGCGGTGTTCTCGTGGGCCGAGCCGCTCATGGAACTGATCGAGTCGTCCGTCGGCGCCTTGGGCGCTTGGGTCGGCGCGACGCTGCCGGAAGGCTTGCTCAACAGCCTGCTCGTCGACGGCATCATCGCCGGCGCGGGCAGCGTGCTGGTATTCCTGCCCCAGATCCTGTTCCTGTTCTTCTTCATCCTGCTGCTGGAAGAATCGGGCTACCTGCCGCGCGCCGCCTTCCTACTCGACAAAATGATGGTGGGAGCGGGCCTGACCGGGCGCTCCTTCATTCCGCTGCTGTCCAGCTTCGCCTGCGCGGTTCCCGGCATCATGGCCACGCGCACCATCCAGGATCCGCGCGATCGGCTCACGACCATACTCGTCGCCCCGCTGATGACCTGCTCGGCGCGCCTGCCGGTCTACACGCTGCTCATCGGCGCTTTCATCCCGGACCAGACGGTGCTCGGGATCTTCAACCTGCAAGGCGTCACGCTGTTCGTGCTGTACGTGGCAGGCATTCTGAGCGCCCTTGCCGTGGCCTGGGTGATGAAGCTGCTGCGGCGCGACACAACGGAACACTCCCTGCTGCTGGAACTGCCGTCCTACCGCATTCCACACTTGCGCGACGTCGCGCTGGGCCTGGCGGAGCGGGCACGCATTTTCCTGGCCCGCGTGGGCGGCATCATCCTGGCGCTGACGGTGCTGATCTGGTTCTTGTCGAGCTTCCCCTCGCCGCCCGAAGGCGCGACCGGCCCTGCCATCGAGTACAGCTTCGCGGGCCGCATCGGCGAAATCCTCCAGACAGTCTTCGCCCCGATCGGCTTTAACTGGCAAATTTCCATCGCGCTCGTTCCCGGCATGGCTGCGCGCGAAGTTGCGGTCGGCGCATTGGCCACGGTGTACGCCCTATCGGCCGAGGATGAGGAAACGGCATCGACGCTGCTCACTCCGCTAATCGCGGCCCAGTGGCCGCTCGCCACGGCGTTCTCGCTGCTCGCGTGGTTCATTTTCGCGCCACAGTGCCTTTCCACCCTGGCCGTCATCCGTCGCGAAACCGGTTCGTGGAAGGTCGTGGCGCTGGCCGCCGGCTATCTGTTCGGCCTGGCCTACCTGGCATCCTTCATCACGTATCATGTGACCAGGATGCTGACCTGATTCGAAGGGCTGCCATGAATGCCTACTCCGTACTCGAAATCGCGCTCGTCTCCCTCATCGTCGCAGCGTGCGCGATCAAGGCTTTCGGGCGATTCGCTCCCAGGATGCGCATGCGCCTGCAGGCTCGCCTTGCCAACGCCTTGGACCGCCCCGGCCGCGCGCCGTGGCTGCGCAAGGCGGGCCAACGGCTAGGTGCGGCAGCGCCCGATGCGGGATGCGGCAGCGGCTGCGGTACCTGCGATGGCTGCGGCCCCGCCGACGCCAAGCCCGTGCACCTGCGCCGATGATGCCGCGAGGTGGAGTCAGGCGCGGCGGTTCAAATCGAACAGGCTCGTGGCGGTCAGGTCCAGCACCTCGCGGCCGTCCTGGTTCAACAAATGCCAGCGCCAGCGCAGCACGCCCAGCTCCGGACGGCTGCGTGAAGGCCTAGCTTCCAGCACCTCCGCCCGCAAGCGCAGCTCGTCGCCCGCAAACACCGGATGGGGCCAGCGCACCTGCTCCACCCCGGGCGAAGCGAAAGACTCCGAGTCATGCAACGCGGCCTGCACTGCGAGCTCCATCGCGATGCCGCAGGTCTGCCAGCCGCTCGCGATCAGTGACCCGAAGTGTCCTTTGCGGGCCGCTTCCTTGTCCGTGTGGAACCATTGCGGATCGTAGCGGCTCGCAAAGGCCAGCATTTCCGCCTCCTCGACGCGACGCGGCCCGGCCTCGATGACCATGCCCGGCTGGAAATCGGCGAATCTCATGCATGGTTCTCCGTCTGGATGCCTTGCGTCTTGCGCCGGTCATGCGCGAAGCGGGGAGCGCGCTTCTGGGCCAAGGCGGCCAAGCCCTCCCGCGCGTCTGCGCCGGCAAATCCGAAAAACTCCAGGGCCAGCGAATGTTCGAACGCCGGCCACGCCGACCGCAGCCAATGATTCAGACTGCGCTTGGTCCAGGCCAGCGCGGTGGGACTGCCAGCCGCAAGCTGCGCCGCAATGCGCCGGGCGACAGGCAACACGTCCGCATCGTCCACGCACAGGCTGACCAACCCGATGCGTTCGGCCGACTCGCCGTCGAGCGGCGCACAGGTCAACAGATGGTACTTGGCCTTGGCCATGCCGCAAAGCAGGGGCCATAGGAGGGCGGCATGGTCGCCGGCCGCGACGCCCAGCTTGGTATGGCCGTCGATGAGCTTGGCGCTGCGCGCGGCGACGGAAACATCGGCCAACAGTGCGAGCGCCGCGCCGGCCCCGACGGCTGCGCCGTGGATCGCCGACACGATGGGCAGGTCGCAGTCCAACATGCCCTGCACGAGGTCACGGGCCTCCCGCATGACGCGCAGCCTGTCTTCTTCGCTATCGAGCATGGCCCGGACCACGTCCGCATGGCCGCCGGCGCAAAACCCCGTGCCCTCGCTGTGCACGAGCACGCACCGCACTCCCGGCTCGCGTGCGAGCCGGGGCCAGATGGCGGCCAATTCCGCATGGCCCCGGGCGCCCAGCACAGGTATGGTGCCCGGGGTGCCGAGCACCAGCTCTGCAATGCCGTCGTCGCCGACCGCAACGCGAAAATCGGACGTATCCACGCGCAATTCGTGGGACATGCTTCCTCCTCGAACGTGAACGAATGGTAGGCAACAGCCGGCGACCGTTCCCGCGCAGGCGCGCCGCCGGGCACCCGGAAAGTCCTACCGCACCCACGCGGCGGGCCGCTTCTCGAGAAAGGCCGCGAAGCCTTCGCGCGCCTCGTCCGTGCCGCGCACCCGGCTGATGGTGCGGGCGGTGAGCTCCCTGGTTTCGGCCGTCACGGGGCCGACCTCCAACCGGCCGAACAAGTCCTTGATCTCGGCCAGTGCCTGCGGGCCGTTGGCGACAAGCTCGCCCACCATGGCATCGACGGCGGCATCCAGTTCGGCGGCGTCGACCACCCGGTGTGCAAGTCCTACCTGCAGCGCCTCCTGGGCATCGATGCGAGAGGCGGTCAATGCCAGCCGCAGCGCATGGCGCTTGCCCACGGCGTTGACAAGGTACGGACCAATGACGGCCGGCAGGATGCCGAACCGCGCCTCGCTCACGGCAAAGCGCGCGTCACGGGCGGCCACGACGAGGTCGCAGGCGCAGGCCAGCCCGACCCCACCCCCGAGGGCGACGCCCTGGACGCGCGCGACCGTGGGTTTGGGACAGGAGGCGATCGCGTCGAGCATGGCGGCGAAACGGCGCGCATCCTCCAAGTTCCACGCCTCCGTGGCACGACTCGCGCGCTGCATCCATTGGATGTCCGCCCCTGCGCTGAACGCCTTGCCGCGCCCGGCGAGCACAATGGCCCGCACCGATGCGTCCGCGCCGAGCTCTGCAAAGACCTGGGCCAGCTCGGCGATCATCCGTTCGTCGAACGCATTGAACACCTCGGGCCGGGCCATCTCTACCCGGGCGACGCCCGCCCCGCTCTTGGTGATCGAGAGAGTCTCCATGGCCATTCAGTACGTCTCCAGGTGCAGCCGTCCTTCGCGCTTGAGTGTGGCGGCGATCGATTCCCAGTTCAGCCCCGCCTGCAAGGCGACGTCGCGCAACGCAAGGATGACGCCGGTTTCCATGCTCTTGAGCCCGCACACGTAAAAGTAGGAATTGGGGTCCTGCAAGAGTTCGGCGAGGTCGGCCGTGCGCTCGCGCATCAGGTCCTGCACGTAGCGCTTGGGTGCGCCTGGCGCCCGCGAAAACGCAAGGTTGATGTCGATGAAGTCCTTGGGCAGGCTCATCAATGGCCCGAAGTACGGCAGCTCCTCCTTGGTGCGCGCGCCGAAGAACAGCATCAGCCTGCCGCCTTCGAACCGCCCCTTGCCGCGCAGGCGGCGCCGCCATTCAGTCATGGCGCGCATCGGCGCGCTGCCCGTGCCGGTACATATCATCACGATGTGCGAACGGGGATGGTTGGGCATCAAGAACGAGGCGCCGAACGGCCCGATCACCTGCACCTTGTCGCCCACCTTGAGGTCGCACATGTAGTTGGAGCACAGGCCGCGGACCGGATTGCCCTGGTGGTCCGCCGTCACGCGCTTGACCGTGAGCGACACGTTGTTGTAGCCGGGCCGTTCGCCGTTGCGCGGGCTGGCCACGGAGTATTGGCGCGCATGGTGCGCCCGGCCCTGCGCATCGACCCCGGGCGGGATGATGCCGAGGGACTGCCCCTCGAGCACTGGAAATGGCACGGAGCCGAAGTCGAGCACGATGTGATGGGTTTCATTCTGCGTGCCTGGCTCGTTGACGCGCACATTGCCCACTACCGTAGCCGTGACGGGATTGCGCGGGCCGTAGAGGTTGGTGTAGGCATGGGCGGCAGACCAAGGCGGAATGGTGGCGCCGTACGAGGCGGCATTGAAAGGCTCATCGTCCGCGGAAAACGCTTCCGGTACACGCTCGGCCAGCGGCCCCGGCGGGGCCTCGGCGCCTCCCTGGTCGACCGCGGCGCCTGCCGCTGCGAGCTGTTCGGGGGTCAGTTCGTCGGGCAATGCATCCCAGCCCAATTGCTCTTCGATGCTATACGCGGCCGACGCCAGCACGGATCGCCAGTTATCGATCGCGCCGGTCGGGCATGGCGGCACGCAGGCCATGCAGGCGTTGCAAACATCGGCCCGCACGACGTAATTCCTATCGTCGTGGGTGATGGCGCCCACCGGGCAGGTCGCTTCGCAGGTGTTGCAGCGTATGCAGATTTCCGGATCGATCAGGTGCTGCTTGATGACGACCGTCTTGACTGGCGTATCCATGCGCAGCTGCCGCTAGTTGAACCGGACGTATTCGAAATCCACCGGTTGCCGGTTGATGCCCATGACCGGCGGCGCGATCCAGTTCGCGAACTTGCCCGGCTCGGCGACACGCCCCATGAGCGACGCCACGAAGGCCCTGTCTTCGGCGCTCGGCAGCCATTCGTCTTTCTTCGCGTCCCACTCTTCCTGGGAGACCACGCGCCCCTCCGGCGAAACGCGCACGCCGGACAGCGAGCCGATCTGGCGGTTGAAGGCCTTGTGCGGGACGGTCAGGCGCATGGGCAGGCCCGCTTTCTCGATCACCTTATTCCAGCGCGCCACGCCAGCCATTGAGTCCTTGATGAAGTCATCGCGCAGCACTTCGTTCAGGCCGTTGAGCATGGGCACCTCCCGCTCGACCAGCTGGCCGTCGCGCACCTCCAGCACCTTGTACGCCTCGTCGCGCAGGCGATGGTCGTCGGTGCGCTTGCCTTCTTCGTAGCGCCCCTTGAGCCCCGAGCTGTAGAAGATAGCCGCGTTGGACGACTGGTCGGCGCCGAACAGGTCGATGGTCACGCTGTAGTGGAAATTGAGGTAGCGCTGTATGGTGCCGAGGTCGATCACCCCGGCGGCGCGGATGCGGTCCGGGTCATCGGTCTTGAGCTGGTTCATGACTTCGCAGGTACGCTGGATCACCCGCGACACGCCCGACTCGCCCACGAACATGTGGTGCGCTTCCTCGGTCAGCATGAACTTGGTGGTGCGGGCGAGCGGGTCGAAGCCTGACTCTGCGAGCGCGCTCAGCTGGAACTTGCCGTCGCGGTCGGTGAAGTAAGTGAACATGAAGAAGGACAGCCAGTCCGGGGTCTTTTCGTTGAAAGCCCCCAGGATGCGCGGGTTGTCCTCGTCACCGGAGCGGCGGTCGAGCAAGGCCTCGGCCTCCTCGCGCCCGTCCCGGCCGAAGTAGCGGTGCAGCAGGTAGACCATGGCCCATAAATGGCGGCCTTCCTCCACGTTGACCTGGAACAGGTTCCGCAGGTCGTACAGCGAGGGAGCCGTCAGGCCCAGGTGCCGCTGCTGCTCGACCGAGGCCGGTTCCGTATCGCCCTGGGTGACGATGATGCGGCGCAGGTTCGCGCGATGCTCGCCCGGTACCTCCTGCCATACGGGTTCGCCCATGTGCTCGCCGAAATGGATCTTGCGGTCCTTTTCGGCCGGGTTGAGGAAAATGCCCCATCGGTACTCGGGCATCTTCACGTATCCGAACTGGGCCCAACCTTGCGGATCGACGCTGACGGCGGTGCGCAGGTAGACGTCGTAATTGCTGCTGCCCGCCGGCCCGACGTCGCCCCACCAATTCAGGAAGTTTGGCTGCCATTGCTCCAACGCCCGCTGCAGCGCGCGATCCTCCGAGAGGTTGACGTTATTGGGAATTTTCTCGCTGTAATTGATGCTCGACATGTCTCGACTCCAGGTTCGGACTGCGACGTTTAGACTCGGTTCAGATCGAAGGCGGCCTTCTCGCCTTTTCCGTAAACCTTCAAAGCCCCCTTCTCCCCCACCGCATTCGGGCGGTTGAAGATCCAGTTCTGCCATGCGCTCAGGCGGCCGAAGATCCGCGTCTCCATGGTTTCCTTGCCAGCAAAGCGCAGGTTGGCCTCCAGCCCGGTCAGCGCATCGGGCGACATGGCGGCGCGCTCTTCGATGGCGAGCCGGATTTCGTCGTCCCAATCGATGTCGTCCGGTGCCGCGGTGATGAGCCCCAAGCCGAGGGCGGCCTGCGCATCGAGCGGCTTGCCGATTTGCGAACGGACGGCCGCCAAGGGCTCCGGCTCTTCATAGAATCGGCGTGCCAGCCGCGACTGGCCGTTAACCATGGGGTAGGCTCCGAAATTGCACTCAGACAGCGTGAGCGCGGGCGCCTGTTCGGGAGCATCCGGCAGCGCCAGCATGTAGGTGCGGTCCGCGGCGAAGGCCAACTCGGCCAGCGTGCCCGCAAAGCACGACCCGGACTCGGCCAGCGCGAACAGGCTGCGGGACGACACATCCAGGCGTGCGAGCGTGCGGCGCAGGAGCCCGCCTACTTCGCGAACGAACCAGTGTCCGGCATGGCGCTGCAAGGCCTCGTCGCAAGCCAGGACCTTGGCGGCGTCGCCACGCGTCTTGAGGATCCAGGTCCCGATGTCCAATTCATTGGTCCGCATGTGCAGGATGGCATCGTCCAACTCCCGCGCCATGGCCATCGGCCACCAGTTCGCGCCGGCGGCCAGGATGCCGTCCACATCCGCGGGCTGCTCAGCATCGGGCGCGGCAACGGTAAACACCGCGCTACGGCTGGCACGATCGATGCGGACCTCCACGTAGCGGTAGCGTAAGCCGTCGGGCTCTTCCGTGCGCGCGATAGGCACCAACTCGACGCCTTTCGCATCGGCCGGGCGGTCGCTACCCTCGGCGAGCCGCTGCGCCCGCTCGCGGACGACTTGCGCAAACTGCGAGGGCTTGGGCGCGCAATCGACCAGGCGCCACTCCACCGCGCGCTGGCCGCGCACGCCTTCGCTCGTGGTGCAGAAAACATCGGCGAGGTCGTGGCGCACGCGCCGCTTGTCGGTGAGGCGGGTCAGGCCCCCGGTGCCGGGCAAGACGCCGAGCAGCGGAACCTCGGGCAGGGATACGGCGGAGGACTTGTCGTCGATGAGGACGATGTCGTCGCAGGCCAGCGCAAGCTCATAGCCGCCGCCTGCGCATGCGCCATTGATCGCGGCAAGGAACTTGAGCCCCGAATGGCGGCTGGAATCTTCGATGCCGTTGCGCGTCTCGTTGGTGAACTTGCAGAAGTTCACCTTCCACGCATGGGAAGACAAGCCCAGCATGAAGATGTTGGCGCCGGAACAGAAGATGCGCTCTTTCAGGCTGGTGATGACGACCGTGCGCACCTCGGGATGTTCGAAGCGGATGCGGTTCAGCGCATCGTGCAGCTCGATGTCGACGCCCAGGTCGTAGGAATTGAGCTTGAGCTTGTATCCGGGCCGCAGTCCGCCGTCCTCGGCGACGTCCATGCTCAGCGTCGCGATCGGACCATCGAAGCTCAGTTTCCAGTGGCGATACTGGGCGGGCTCGGTGCGGTAGTCCACCTTGCCCGGGGCCTGGCCGGCCATGACGGCAGCATCCATGACATCTCCTCGGTGATATGCAAATTAATGCATTAGTTGTCTGATGAATGAACAATAGTGCATGCTCGCAGGCGCGTCAATAGCCGGGCACTCGGGTTCAACCCTGATCCCGTCGCCGGCGCCGCCCCAGGCGGCGCCCGGTCACGTCACATGTTCCAGTCCATCAGCCCGGCAGCGTTGCGCACCAAAGTCCGCAGGCCTTCGAAGGCTTCCTCCAGCGAATGGCCGCTGGTGTTGTAGCGGGCATCGGCCTTGGCATAGAACGCGGCGCGACCGGCAAGGATCCGCTTGAGATCCTCCATCGCCTCGCGACTGCCGGACATGGGACGGAAGTCGCCCTGCGCCACCACGCGGCGCATGTGGTCCTCGGGATCGGCCTGCAGCCAGATCGTGTAGCAATGGGTGAGCAGGAGATTGAACGTCGATACGTCCGAGACGAGGCCGCCCGGCGTCGCGATCACGACTTCCGGATAAATCTGGATGGTCTCTTCCAGCGCTCGCCGCTCGTAGCGTCGGTACGCGTTGGCGCCGTAGAGCGAATGAATCTCGACGATGCTACAGCCGGCAACCTTCTCGATCTCCCGGCTCAGCTCGATGAAGGCGTAGCCGAGGTCTTCCGCCAGCATCCGCCCCAACGTCGATTTGCCCGCGCCGCGCAGGCCGACCAGCGCGATGCGCGACAGCCGGGAGTGGCTGTCGCGACGCGAGCCGAACAACTCCGACAGCGCATTGCGCGCGCGATGCAGGTCGGCTTCGGAGCGGCCCTCCAGCAACTCGCGGATCAACAACCACTCAGGGCTGCTGGTGGTCACGTCGCCGAGGATTTCCGCCAGCGAGCACTGCAGCGCCTGGGAGACCTGGAGCAGGACGAGAATGGAGGCATTGCCCGTGCCCAGCTCGAGATTGGCTAGGTGGCGCTCGGAGATGCCCGCCGCCGTCGCCGTCGCCTTGCGGGTCAGGCCGCGCCGCGCGCGGATGATACGGATGCGATCGCCCAAGGCAACCAGGAACGGCTCTTTCGCCGGCACGCCGCCGGCCGCCAGGCGATCGGACTCGGAAATACCCACCTCTTCTTCTTTCATCGGAACTGGCTCGCACGACGAAGCGCGCTCCTGGGATTTACCCGCAGGATGCGGTTTTCTTTTTGACATGACCCGACCATGACGCGTATTGTCTCGCCTCAAGAACATGCACAATACTTCATGGACATCGGATGCAACATGAAGTTGAGTATGCCTGAGGAGACGAATTCATGCGCGATTCATTTGAATCCTTGGTGCAGAAGATAACGCAGTCCATCGCCGGCCTGCCCGTGGACGAGACGCTCGAAGCACATCTCAACCGGCATTACGGGTGCGACTCCGATTGGTTCCGCGACATGACGCGCGCTTGCGAGACGGGCGTGCGCGAAGGCTGGCTCTGCCAGCGCGAGGCCGGCGGCGTGCGCTACGGGCGCGTCGTCAAGCCCGGCCCCGAGACGGCCGGTTTTTCCGTCGACGTGGTGGAGATGGCCGACGTGGCGGGCCCGCATCACGTCCACCCGAACGGCGAGATCGACATGGTCATGCCGCAGACCCCGCAGGCCAGCTTCGACGGCAGTCCGGCAGGCTGGAAAGTGTATCCGCCCGGCAGCGCGCACCGTCCCACCGTCGCGGGCGGGCGCGCCCTGGTCCTCTACCTGCTGCCCGAAGGCGCCATCGAATTCACCCGCTCATGAGCACACTGCTACCGAACTTCCTGGCCGGACGCTGGCAGGCCGGCGACGGCCCCGGCGCCCCACTGTTCGACCCTGTATCGGGCGCCGAGCTCGCGCGGGTCTCGAGCGCCGGCCTGGACCTGGCCGCCGCATGCGAGTATGCGCGCCACGAGGGTGGCACCGCGCTGCGCGCGCTGACCTATCGCGAGCGAGCGGGACTATTGGCGGCGATCGCGGACGTGCTCAAGGCCAACCGCGACCGCTATTTCGACATCGCACTCGCCAATTCGGGTACCACCCACCGCGATTCGGCGGTGGACATCGACGGCGCGATCTTCACGCTCGGCCAGTATGCCCGGTGGGGCACGGAGCTGGGCGACGCACGATGGCTGCCAGACGGCGAGGCCGTGCCGCTAGCCAAGGACGGATCGTTCCGAAGCCAGCACGTGTCGGTGCCGGTGCGTGGGCTCGCCCTCTTCATCAACGCATTCAATTTCCCTGCCTGGGGGCTCTGGGAAAAAGCGGCTCCAGCCCTGCTCTCCGGCGTGCCGGTCGTCGCCAAGCCGGCCACCGCCACGGCCTGGCTAGCGCAGGCCATGGTGGCCGACGTCATCGCCGCAGGCGTGCTGCCGCCCGGCGCATTGTCCATCGCCTGCGGCAGCGCGCGGGGGCTGCTCGATGCCTTGCAGCCCTTCGACGTCGTGTCGTTCACCGGCTCGGCCGACACCGCCGCGGCCATCCGCGCGCACGACGCCGTCGTGCGGCGCTCGGTACGCGTGAACGTCGAGGCCGACAGCCTCAACAGCGCATTGCTGCTTCCCGACGCGCCGCCCGGTTCGCCGGCCTTCGACCTGCTGATCGACGAGGTGGTGCGCGAGATGACGGTCAAGTCCGGGCAAAAATGCACGGCCATCCGGCGCATCTTCGTTCCGGCGGCCCACTATGCCGACGCCGGCCGTGCCATCTCGGCGCGCCTGGCGCAAATCACCGTGGGCGATCCGCGCAATGACGCGGTGCGCATGGGATCCCTGGTCAGCCGCGCACAATGGGAAAGCGTCCGCGCCGGCATCGCGCAGCTGCGGCGTCACGCCGAGGTACTACACGACGGCGAAGCAACGCCCCTGGTCGATGCCGACCCCTCGGTATCTGCCTGCATCGGGCCGACCCTCCTCGGCGCACCGGACGCCTCGGCCGGGGCGGTCCACGAAATCGAAGTCTTCGGTCCGGTGGCGACACTGCTGCCCTATCGCGACCTGGACGATGCGACGCGCCAGGTACGCCTCGGACAAGGTTCACTCGTGACCTCCATCTACACCGGCGACGATGCGCTCGCCGCCCGCGTCGCGCTCGAGCTGGCCGACGCGCACGGCCGCCTGCACGTGGTCACCCCCGCGGTGGGTGCCACGCACAGCGGCCACGGGAACGTGATGCCCATGTCGCTGCACGGCGGCCCGGGTCGCGCCGGCGGTGGCGAGGAGCTGGGAGGGTTGCGGGCGCTGCAGTTCTATCACCGCCGCACCGCGATCCAAGGCGCCGGATCCGTCCTCGACGGGCTGGGCGCCGGTGGGCCCTAGGCCCGCACAAACGAGACATCGAGCACATTCCGGCGCACGCACTGCCTGACGGGAGCCGGAAAACGAGCATTGATTGGAGTGAGGAGACGACCATGCTTGCCGACTGTGCCGCCCCACCTGCGGAGTTCAATTTCGCCGGCCATCTGCTGGCGCTCAATGCAGGACGCGCCGCCAAGACAGCCTACATCGACGACCGCGGTTGCATGACGTACGGCGAACTCGACGAAAAAGTCCGCCGGGCCGCCTCCGCGCTGCTGGACCTAGACCTGCGCCCGGAAGACCGCGTGCTGCTGTTGATGAACGACTGCACCGACTGGCCCGTCAGCTTCCTCGGCGCGCTCTACGCAGGCATCGTGCCCGTCGCGGTCAATACGCTGCTGACGCCTGCCGATTACGCCTACATGCTCGAGCACAGCCGGGCGCGCGCCGTGCTGGCCTCGCGCTCGCTACTGCCCAAGGTTTCGTCCGCGCTCGCAACGAGCAGGCACCGGGTGCGGCACATCGTCGCATCGCGCGACGAATCTGGCACTCCCCTAGGCGGCGCGCTGGACTTCGACGACTGGCTGGCCGCGCACGAACCCATGGCTGCCCCGGCCGACACGCTCGCAGACGAGCCCGCGTTCTGGCTCTATTCCTCCGGCTCCACAGGCAAGCCCAAGGGCGCAGTGCACACCCACGCCAACCCCTATTGGACGGCCGAGCTTTACGCCAAGCGCGTCCTGGGCATGCGCGAGAGCGACACGGTGTTCTCGGCCGCCAAGCTCTTCTTCGCCTACGGGCTGGGCAATGCGCTGAGTTTTCCGCTCAGCGTCGGCGCCTCCGTCGTGCTCATGGCCGGGCGTCCCACGCCCGAAGCCTGTTTCGAAAGACTGACGCGCTTGCGGCCCACGATCTTCTGCGGCGCCCCGACCGGCTATGCCGGCATGCTGGCCAGCCCGGCGCTGCCCGCGCGCGAGGACGTCGCCCTACGCCTGTGCTCATCGGCGGGCGAGGCGCTCCCGCAGGAAATCGGAGAACGCTTCACCGCGCATTTCGGCTGCGAAATCATTGACGGCATTGGCTCGACCGAAATGCTGCACATCTTCATTTCGAACCGCGTGGGCGACGTGCGCTACGGCACCACCGGCAAACCGGTGGAGGGCTACGAAGTCGAACTGCGTGGCGAGGACGGCAAGCCGGTGGGCGTGGGGGAAATCGGCGACCTCTACATCCGGGGCCCGAGCGCGGCGCTGATGTACTGGAACAACCGCGAAAAGAGCCGCGAGACGTTCCAGGGCGCCTGGACCAAGAGCGGCGATAAATACAGCCGCGATGCGGACGGCTATTACACCTACGCCGGCCGCAGCGACGACATGCTCAAAGTGAGCGGCCAGTACGTCTCGCCCTTCGAGGTCGAAGCGACGCTGGTACAGCACCCCGCCGTGCTCGAAGCCGCCGTGATTGGCGTCACCGACGACGACGGCCTGACCAAGACCAAGGCGTACGTCGTGCTCAAACCCGGCCAGCCCGCCGGAGACGCGCTGGACGCCGAGCTCAAGGCCTTCGTGAAAGCGCGCCTGGCACCGCATAAATACCCCCGCCAGATTGAGTTCGTCAGCGACCTGCCCAAGACCGCGACGGGGAAGATCCAGCGGTTCCGGCTGCGGGAGCGGGAAAGCGCCAAGGCATCGCAGGAGGTGCACGCATGAGCGCGAACGAACCGCTGCGCGCCGGGCTGCCTTGGCGCACCTACGCCACCCCGGACGCCGATGCTGCCCCCACGCGCTTCGCCGACGTTTCCTGGGACGGCAAGCGCCACGACATCGAATACGTGTTCATCGCGCCGCAGCGTACGCAGCAGCCGTTGCTCGTGTTCCTGCACGAGGGCCTGGGCTCGGTGGCGATGTGGAAGGATTTCCCGCGCACCCTCTGCGAAGCCGTCGGCTGCCGCGGCCTGGTGCTGTCGCGCTGGGGCTACGGCCGCTCGAGTCCGCGGCCCGGCCACGAGAAATGGCCGGTCGACTTCATGCATAGACAGGCCCGTCATTTCCTGCCCGCATTCTTCGAGGCCATCGGCCACGACACCCGCGCCGACCCGCCCTGGCTCTACGGCCATAGCGACGGCGGCTCGATCGCGCTCATGTACGCCGCCGCGTTTCCCGACCGCGTTGGAGGGCTGATCGTTGCAGCGCCTCATCTCTTCGTCGAGTCGATCACGCTGGCCAGCATCGAACAGGCGCGCGACGGCTACGTCACCACCGACCTGCGCAGCAAGCTCGCCCGCTACCACGCCGATCCCGATTCGGCCTTCTGGGGCTGGAACGACGTCTGGCTCAACCCCGAATTCAAGCGCTGGAACATCAAGGCGCTCTTGCCCGACATCCGCTGCCCCGTCCTCGCCGTCCAGGGCTACGACGACGAGTACGGCACCATGGCGCAGATAGACGGCATTGCCGAAGAAGTCCCGCATGCCGAGCTGCTGAAGCTGGAGGATTGCGGCCATTCGCCGCACCGCGACCAGCCGGCGAAGCTGATCGAGGCCTGCGTGGCCTTCATCCGGCGCCACCACCGATGAGCCGTCCGGAGAACTTCGGGCGTCACCGCGATGCGCAGCCACAGGGCGCATCGACTTTTTCCACCAAGAAAGGGGCGGCGCCGCACGATGCCCGCCCGCCAGGAGACAAGAAATGAACGCTTCGAAACGCCAATCCGCCATCCTCGCCGCCGCGATGTTCGCCGCGTCCTGCCTTGCCTCGACGGCATCGGCCCAGGCTCCGGGCAAGGTGAAGGTCGGGCTGATGCTGCCCTACACCGGCACCTATTCGGCGCTCGGCACCGCGATCGAGAACGGGTTCCGCCTGTACGTGCAGGAGCAAGGCGGCAAGCTGGCCGGACGCGACATCGAGTACTTCAAGGTAGACGACGAATCCGACCCGGCCAAGGCCTCGGACAACGCCAACAAGCTCGTCAAGCGCGACCAGGTCGACGTGCTGGTCGGCACCGTGCACTCGGGCGTGGCCATGGCCATGGCGAAGGTCGCAAAAGACACCAAGACGCTGCTCATCATCCCCAACGCGGGCGCCGACGATGTGACCGGCCCACTGTGCGCGCCCAACATTTTCCGCTCTTCCTTCAGCAACTGGCAGCCCGCCTATGCGATGGGGCTGGTGGCCGCAACCCAGTTCAAACACAAGACGGCCGTCACGCTGAGCTGGAAGTACGCCGCGGGCGACGAGTCGACCAACGGTTTCAAGGAAGGTTTTGAATCGAAGGGCGGCAAGGTCATCAAGCACCTGCACCTGCCCTTCCCCAACGTCGAATTCCAGGCCCTGTTGACCGAAATCGCCGCGCTCAAGCCCGATGCCGTATACGTGTTCTTCGCCGGCGGCGGCGCGGTCAAGTTCGTCAAGGACTACGCCGCGGCGGGCCTGAAAGACAAAATCCCGCTCTATGGCCCCGGCTTCCTGACCGACGGCACGCTGGAAGCGCAAGGCGCCGCCGCCGATGGACTGCTGACCACGCTGCACTATGCCGACGGCCTGACGTTGCCCAAGGACAAGGCCTTCCGCGCCGCATATGAAAAATCGTACAAGCTCCAGCCCGACGTCTACGCCGTACAGGGCTACGACGCCGCACAGCTCCTCGACGCGGGACTGAAGGCCGCGAACGGCGACATCGGCAAGCGCGAAGCCGTGATCAAGGGCATGGAGCAGGCCAAGCTCGACAGCCCGCGTGGCGCATTCACGATGTCCAGGGCGCACAACCCGGTACAGGACATTTACCTGCGCAAGGTCGAGAACAAGACCAACCAATTCGTCAGCGTTGCAGTGCCCGCCCTCGCCGACCCGGCGCGCGGCTGCAAGATGTAAGGCGCGACCGCGACTTGCGGCGGCGGCCCGACGGGAGTGAGCGATGGATTTGACGACTTTCTTGATCCAGTGCCTGAACAGCGTGCAGTACGGCCTGCTGCTGTTCTTGATCGCCAGCGGATTGACGCTGATCTTCGGCATCATGGGCGTGATCAACCTGGCCCACGGCAGCTTTTACATGATCGGCGCGTACCTGGCGTTCACGCTGTCGTCGTTGACCGGCAACTTCGTCGCGGCGTTGCTGCTGGGCATCGCGCTGGCCGTCTTGTTCGGCTACCTGCTGGAATGGTGCTTCTTTAGCTTCCTCTATGAGCGCGAACACCTGCAGCAGGTGCTCCTGACCTACGGCCTGATTCTGGTGATCGAAGAAATGCGCAGCATCCTCGTAGGGGACGACGTGCACGGGGTGCCCGTCCCCGACTGGCTGTCCGGCGGCATCGCGATCGGCAACGACATGACGTACCCGGTGTACCGGCTCTTCATTTCGGGCGTATGCGTGCTGCTGGCCGCCGCGATGTACGCGGCGCTCAAGAAAACGCGGGTGGGCATGATGGTGCGGGCCGGCGCGACCAACCGCGAGATGGTGCAGTCGCTAGGCATCAACATATCGCTGCTGTATCGCATCGTATTCGCGATCGGCGTCGCCATCGCGGTGCTCGCGGGCATGATCGCCGCACCCGTCTCTTCCGTCTACCCAGGCATGGGTGGATCTGTACTGATCATCTGTTTCGTCGTCGTGGTCATCGGCGGCATCGGCTCGATCAAGGGAGCGCTGGTCGCGTCGCTGCTGATCGGCTTCGTCGACACCTTCGGCAAGGTGTTCTGGCAGCAGGCCGCCGGCGCGCTGATCTATGTCCTCATGGCCGCCATCCTGTTATGGCGCCCAGAGGGTTTGTTCAAACAAGGTACTTGATCCCTGGCGCGGCCCGCCGTGCCGGAGCTGCCTGCGACACATTGGAATACGGAATGAAAGTCCCTCCCCTGCTTGCCTGGATCGTCGTGCTGGGACTGCTGGCGCTGCTGCCGGTGCTGCCCGAGCCAATCGGCACGCCGTTCCACATCGAACTCGGCACCAAAGTGCTGATCATGGCGATCTTCGCCGCCAGCCTTCAGCTGCTGGCGGGCTACACCGGCCTGATCAGCCTGGGCCACGCCGCCTATTTCGGCGCCGCCGCCTACGCCGTCGCGATGCTCACGCCGCGCTACGAGGCCGGCAACGGCTGGCTGCTGCTCCTGGCAGCGATCGCCTGTGCGGCGCTGCTCGCGTTCATCATCGGTTTCCTGGTGATGCGCACGCGCGGCATCTATTTCATCATGGTCACCCTGGCCTTCGGCCAGCTGGTGTACTTCGTGTTCCACGACGTCGAGATATTCGGCGGCAGCGACGGCACGTATATCTACAACAAGCCGGCGTTCGAGCTGGGGAGCCTGCGCCTCGTCGACCTTGACCAAGCCTCCCACGTCTACTGGCTCACGCTGCTCGGCCTGGCGCTCACGCTGGGTGTAATCGGGCTGGTATTGCGCTCGCGGCTCGGCCACGCGCTGGTCGGCATCCGGCACAACGAGCCTCGCATGCGGGCAGCCGGCTTCGATACGTTTGCCTACAAGCTCGCCAGCTTCACCCTGGGCGGCGCCCTCGCTGGGCTGGCGGGCTTTCTCTACGCCACCCAGCATGGCTACGTCAATCCGGAGCTCGTGTCCTGGCACCAGTCCGGCAACGCGCTCCTGATGATCATCCTCGGCGGGTTGGGCAGCATGGCGGGCGCCGTGGCCGGCGCCGCCACCTTCGTGCTGCTGGCCGAATGGTTCCAGGACCTCACCAAGCACTGGCAGCTGCTGATGGGCGGGTTCATCATCCTGGCCGTGGCGTGGATGCCGCAAGGCCTGGCCGGAGGCTTCTCGGGCCTGCGCCTGCCCCGCCGCGGCCGCGCGCGCCCCGCCTCGCCTCGCATCCCAACCCACCCGGTGGGCGACGACCTCGCGTCGCCGCGCGCCACGGCTACGGAACAGACGACATGACGGCAGTGCTCCAAGCCCACGGGCTGAGCCGCCATTTCGGCGCGCTCAAAGCCATCGACAATGTTTCCCTCGCCCTCGCGCCCGATCGCATCCATGCCGTGATCGGCACCAACGGCGCGGGCAAATCGACGCTCATCCACCTGCTCTCGGGAGAGCTTGCGCCCACCTCTGGCTGGATCAGCCTGCACGGCCGCGACATCACGAATTGGTCGCAGCCGCGCCGCGCCCAGGCGGGCATAGGCCGCAGCTACCAGCGCAATACCATCTTCCTGCCACTGACGGTACGTGAAAACTGCCGCCTCGCCGCGCAGGCGCGCGCCCAGCGGCCCTGGCGGATCTGGGAATCGGCGCAGGCGTGCAAGGCCAGCCAGGAGCGCGCCGACGACGCGATGGAGCGCACGGGGCTCTCGGCCCTGGCAGACAAGCCCGCCGCCAGCCTCTCGCACGGCCAAAAGCGCCAGCTGGAAGTCGCCATGTGCCTGGCGACCTCGCCGACAGTGCTGCTGCTCGACGAACCGCTCGCCGGCATGGGCGCGGAGGAATCCGAGCGCATGCTGGAGCTACTGCGCCGGCTGAGGAAAGGCCACGCCATCCTGCTGGTGGAGCACGACATGGACGCGGTCTTCGCCGTGGCCGACGACATCACCGTCATGGTCAACGGCAGCCCCATCGCCACCGGCCTGCCGGCCGAGGTCCGCAACAATCCGGACGTCCAGGAAGCCTACCTGGGCGCAGCCCATTGAGCGACGCGAGGAAGCAAGGGATGGAAACGCTCATCGACGCCCGCGGGATCCACGCGTGGTATGGCAGCAGCCACATTCTGCACGGCATCGACTTTCGGCTGGGACGCGGCGAAACCCTCGGCCTGCTGGGCCGCAACGGCATGGGTAAGTCCACGTTGATCCGTACCCTGCTCGGCCACGTCAGGGAGCGCGAAGGCCAGATCGTGATCGGAGGCCGCGACTTGTCGCGCGGCAAACCTTACGAAGCCGCCCAGGTCGGCATCGCCTACGTACCCGAAGGACGCGGCATCTTCCCCAACCTGACGGTGAAGGAAAACCTGGTCATGGCCGCGCGCCGGGGCACGGACGGGCGCGCCGAGTGGACGCTGGACCGCGTGCTCGCGACCTTTCCCCGGCTCACCGAAAGGCTGGGCAACCTGGGCTGGCAGCTTTCAGGGGGGGAGCAGCAGATGCTCTCCATCGGCCGCGCGCTGATGACCAACCCCGCAGCGATCATCCTGGACGAAGCGACCGAAGGCCTCGCGCCCCTGATCGTGGCCGAGATCTGGCGCGTCATCGGCGAGATCCGGCGCACCGGCCTGGCGGCCCTCGTCGTGGACCGCAACTACCGGATGGTCATGGCCAATGCGGACCGCCTGATGGTGCTGGAAAAAGGGCGCGTGGTGCAGGAAGGGCTGGCCGAGGACCTGCGGCGCCGGCCGGAAACGCTCAGCCGCTACCTGGGCGTCTAGGCGGGATCAGTCGTCCCCGCCCTCCGGCTGCTCCGGCGGGATCTCGAACACCTGCCGCAGGTAGGCCAGATAGGCCTTGTCCTCGCACATGGTCTTCTCCGGCGTGTCGGACACCTTGGCCACCGGTTGCCCGTTGCACTTGACCATTTTCATGACGACCTGCAGCGGCTGGTAACTGAGGTCGTTGGTCAAGTTGGTGCCGATGCCGAAGGCAGTGTTGCAGCGCCCCTTGAAGTGCTTGGCCAGTTTGATGGCCAACGGAAAGGTCAGGCCGTCGGAGAACACCAGCGTCTTGGTGCGGGGATCGACCCGGTTCTGCTTATAGTGTTCGATCAGGCGTTCCCCCCAAATGAAGGGATCGCCGGAGTCGTGGCGCGCGCCGTCGAACAGCTTGCAGAAGTACATGTCGAAATCGCGCAGGAACGCGTTCATTCCGTAAACGTCGGACAGCGCGATGCCCAGGTCGCCGCGATACTCGCGTGCCCAGACCTCGAAACCGTAGATCTGCGAATCGCGCAGGCGCGGCCCCAGCGCCTGGCAGGCTTGCAGATACTCGTGCGCCATGGTGCCCAGCGGCGTCAGCCCGTGCTTCATGGCGAGGTAGACGTTGCTGGTTCCCGCAAAATTCTCCGGCATCTGCTCTTTGAGCGTGATGACGACTTCTTCGTGCCAGGCCTTGGAAAAGCGCCGGCGGGTTCCGTAGTCGGCAACGTGGAAATCGTGCAGCTCCGGATCGCTGCGCACCATCTCCACTTTGCTCATGAGGCGCTGCCGCCCCTCAGCATAGGCCGGGACGAGGTGGTTGTTGCGGAAATAGACCTCGTTGATGATGGCCAGCACCGGGATTTCGAACAGGATCGTGTGCAGCCACGGCCCCCGGACCACGATGTCGAGCTCGCCCGGCGCCTGCGCCTTGGAGACCGATATGCAGCGCCTGGGCAGGCGGAACAGCCCGAGGAAGTCGACGAAATCGCTCTTGATGAACCTCAGGCTGCCCAGGTAGGCGAGCTCCTCCTCGGTGAAGCGCAGCTCGCACAGCGCATCGATTTCTTCGCGGATCTCGTCCACATACGGATGCAGGTCTATCCCCGGCGTGCGGCACTTGTACTTGTACTCGACCTGCGCCGCTGGGAAATGATGCAGGACCACCTGCATCATGGTGAACTTATAGAGGTCGGTATCCAGCAAAGACGTGATGATCATGACTGCGGACCACTCTGGTTGCCATAGGGCGTGCCGAGATTGCCTCCGGACATGCCGTAAACGTGCTCGGGCCCGGGAAATGCGCCGCTCTCGACTTCCGTGACATAGCGGCGGAACGCCTGCAGCACCGCATCCCCGCCGGCCGGGGCGTCCACCATGTAGTTCTTGACGAACTTGGCGGGCGTCGAGGTCAGCCCCAGCATGTCGTGCATGACGAGCACCTGTCCGGAACACGCGGCCGAGGCACCGATGCCGATGGTGATCAGGTCCACCGCCTCGCACACTTGGCGCGCCACCGGATCGGGCACTGCCTCAATCACCATCATTGCCGCGCCCGCGGCCTCGACCGCCTTGGCGTCGGCCACGATGCGCCTGGCCTCGGCGTCTTCCTTGCCCTGCACGCGATAGCCGCCCAGCGCATGCACGTGCGAGGGCAGCAGGCCGATGTGGCCGCAGACGGGGACGCCGCTGCGCACGAGCAGCTCGATCGTGGGCGCGAGTTCCGCCCCGCCTTCGATCTTGACCATTTGCGCCCCGGCCTGCAGCAGCGTCACGGCATTGCGCAGCGCCTGCTGCGGACTTTCCTGGTACGTGCCGAACGGCATGTCGGCCAACAGGAACGGCCGCCGCGTACCCCGGGCCACGCATGAAACGTGGTAGGCCACATCCTGCAGCTGGACCGGCAACGTGGAGTCCCGCCCCTGCACGACCATGCCCAAGGTGTCGCCGACCAGGATGCAATCGACCTCGGCATCCTCCATTACCTTGGCGAAACCGGCGTCGTAACACGTCAGCATGGAAATCTTGCGGCCTGCGGCGAGTTTCTTGCGCAGCGCGGTCAGGGTGGATCGCATCGTACGGTCTCCAGTGATGCCTTTTTGCGTAACCGAAGAAAATAGCACAAGCATGGGTTTACCCGCATGCTGGCCCGGCCGCGGCCGGGCGCCCGAAGCGCGCTCCATCCATGGCACCGCAAGGGGTATGCCGGCCGGATTCTCCCAGTCCGGTAAAATGATGGGCTTGACCTAAACTTTATTCCAGCCCGCCCTGGAGCAGCCTATGACTCACGTCGTCACCGAGAACTGCATCAAATGCAAATACACCGATTGCGTTGACGTCTGCCCGGTCGACTGCTTTCGCGAAGGCCCTAACTTTCTGGTGATCGACCCCGACGAGTGCATCGATTGCGCCGTCTGCATCCCCGAATGCCCGGCCAACGCCATCATGGCCGAAGAAGACGTACCTGCCGACCAAGTCCACTTCATCCAGCTCAACGCCGAGCTGGCGCAAACCTGGCCCAGCATCACCCGTACCAAAGAGCCGCTGCCCGACGCCGACGAGTGGAAGGACAAGACGGGCAAGCTGGCGCTGCTGGAGCGATAACGACCCGTTTTCGCGCCGACGCATCGTCATTCCAGTTTTCAGGGCCGCCTCCGGGGCGGCTGGCCGGCGCTGGCGTCCCCGGCCGGGGACGCCCAGGAAATAATGACCGCTGAAAAATACACCGTCGAAACCGTCACCTGGGTCAAGACCTGGGTCCCGCACAAGCTCTTCTCTTTCCGTACGACACGATCGCCAGGCTTTCGTTTCGCGCCGGGGCAGTTCGCCCGCCTGGGCATAGAACGGCAGGACCCTGACGCCGAGGACGGATCCGGGCGGCGCATCGTCTGGCGGGCCTATTCCATCGTATCGGCGCCTTACGACGACTTCCTCGAGTTTTTTTCCATCGTCGTGCCGGGCGGCGAGTTCACCAGCGCGCTCGAGCACCTGCGCGAGGGCGACCGCATCTACGTCGACAAAACGAGCTTCGGCTTCCTAACCACGGCGGCCTTCCCTGCCGGCAAGGACTTGTGGATGCTGGCATCGGGAACGGGACTGGCGCCTTTCGTCTCTGTCCTGCAGGACCTGGAGGTCTGGGAAACATACGATCATCTGATCGTAGTGCACAGCGTGCGCACGCCGCAGGAATTGGTGTATCGCGACGTCATCGAAGGCCTGCGCAACCACGAGGTTTTTGGCGAATTTTGCCGCGGGCGGCCGGACAAGCTCATCTACCTGCCATCGGTCACGCGCGAAAAGGTGGAAGGCGCGATGAGCGACCGCATCACGACGCTGATAGCCAACGGCGAGCTGGAAAGGCGCGCCGGCGTGACGCTGGATCCGGCACGCTCGCGCGTCATGCTCTGCGGCAACCCCGACATGGTCTCGGACCTGCGCAAGCTGCTGGCCGAACGCGGTTTCGGCACCTCCCGGCGGGGCAAGCCGGGGAACCTGGCGGTCGAGAATTACTGGTAGGGGTAGCTTCGCCTCCCTCCCCAGGCCGCGAACCGCGCGGATTGTGCAATGCAATATAATCGTTTGACGGCAACGATCGTTTGCACCCAGTCTGGAGCAAAGATGCTGTATCAATTGCATGAATGGCAGCGGGCGCTGCTCACCCCTTTCGCGCACTTTGCGGACGCGACGGCACAGCTTTTCTCTAATCCGTACAGCCCCCTCGCCTATACGCCGATGTCCCGGCGCCTTGCGGCGGGCTACGAACTGCTGTACCGGCTGGGCAAGGACTACGAAAAGCCGGCCTGGGGGCTCACGTCCACGACCATGGACGGCGCCGACGCCGTCGTCACCGAAGAGATCGCCGCTGCGCGTCCATTCTGCAACCTCGTGCATTTCGTGCGCACCCCGGCCGGCCGCAAGCCCGCCAGGCGCAAGCCCGATCCGACCGTACTGCTGGTGGCGCCGCTCTCCGGCCACCACGCGACGCTGCTGCGCGACACCGTGCGCGCCCTGCTTCCCGCGCACGACGTCTACGTCACGGACTGGATAGATGCCCGCATGGTGCCGGTCTCTGCCGGCCCGTTCCACTTGGCCGACTACGTGGACTACATCCGGGATTTCATCCGCCAGCTGGGGCCGGACGTCCACGTGATTTCCGTCTGTCAGCCTACCGTCCCCGTGCTCGCCGCGGTGTCGCTCATGGCCTCGGAAGGCGATCCCAAGCTGCCGCGCAGCATGGTCATGATGGGCGGCCCCATCGACCCGCGCAAGTCGCCCACGCAAGTGAACAACCTGGCGACGACCAAACCCTACTCCTGGTTCGAGACGAACCTCATCCACCGCGTGCCGCCGCGCTTTCCCGGGGCCGGTCGCCAGGTATATCCGGGCTTCCTCCAGCATGCCGGCTTCGTGAGCATGAATCCCAACCGGCACCTGAAATCCCACTACGATTTCTACCTCGACCTGGTGCGCGGGGATGAAGAGGACGCCGAGGCGCATCGCCGCTTCTACGACGAATACAACGCCGTGCTGGACATGCCGGCCGAGTACTATCTGGACACCATACGCATCGTGTTCCAAGAGTTCCAGCTTCCGCGCGGGGTCTGGAAAGTGCAGGGCAAGCTTGTCAAGCCGGCAGACATCGAATCGGTCGCGCTCTTCACCATCGAAGGCGAGCTGGACGACATTTCCGGCTCCGGCCAGACTCGGGCCGCGCACGACCTGTGCAGCGGCATTCCGGCCGAACGCAAGCGTCACTTCACGGCGCCACGTTGCGGCCACTACGGCATTTTCTCGGGAAGGCGCTGGCGCGAGATGATTTGCCCCCAGATTGCCGCCTTCATTCGCCAGCACAGCCATCCCGCCTGACGAGGACGCCCGTGAGCCTGGTTGACCTGGTCGACGCGGAACTGCCCCAGACGCAATGCACCAAGTGCGGCTACGAGGGATGCCGCCCATACGCCGAAGCCATCGTGCGCGGCGAAGCATCCATCAATCGTTGTCCGCCCGGCGGCGACGAAGGCATCGTCAAGCTCGCCGCCCTTTTGCAACGGCCGGTGTTGCCGCTGGACGAAACGCGCGGGAGGCACGAACCGCTGAGGGTGGCGCGCATCGACGAACAGCACTGCATAGGCTGCACGCTCTGCATCCGGGCCTGTCCGGTGGACGCCATCGTGGGCGCCAACAAGGCCATGCATACGGTGCTGCCCGAGCTGTGCACGGGCTGCGACCTGTGCGTGGCTCCGTGTCCTGTGGACTGCATCGTGATGGAGCCCGCTCCCGGCGGGCGCACCTGGACGCGGCAAGACGCCGACGCCGCGAGGCTGCGCCATCGGCGCCGGCAGGAGAGGCTCGCCCGCGAAAGCCTCGAGGACCAAGAACGGCTGCGCGCCAAGTCCCAACTCCAAGGCGCTTCCCCGCTCGCCCCCGCAGCCTCCGCTGCGGCAGCCTCCGGCGCCGACGAAGCGGCCGAACGCAAACGTGCCATACTGCAGGCCGCGCTGGCCCGGGCGCGCGCCCGGCGGGCGCATTGATCCATCCCGAACAAGACGGCCATCGCCGCGTCTGCATGAATTCTGCCAAACGACTCGCTATTTTCGAGCGCCTGCAAGCCGCCAATCCCACGCCGACGACGGAGCTGGAATACCAAACCACGTTCCAGCTGCTCATTGCGGTCATCCTTTCGGCGCAGGCCACCGACAAATCCGTCAACCTGGCGACGCGCCGCTTCTTCCCCCAGTACGGCACGCCCGAGAAACTGCTCGAGCTGGGCGAGGAAGGGCTGATCGAGTACATCCGCACCATCAATCTCTACAAGACCAAGGCCAAGAACGTCATCGCTACCTGCCGGATCCTGCTCGAGCAGCACGGCGGGGAAGTACCCGCCAGCAGGGAAGCGCTCGAGGCGCTGCCCGGCGTCGGCCGCAAGACCGCCAATGTGGTGCTCAATACGGCCTTCCGGCAAGTCGCCATGGCTGTCGACACCCACATCTTCCGCGTGGCCAACCGCACCCGCCTGGCGCCCGGCAAGACCGTGCGCGAGGTGGAAGACCGCCTCCTCAAGGTAGTGCCCAAGCCCTTCCTGCTGGACGCCCATCACTGGCTCATCTTGCACGGACGCTACGTCTGCCTCGCCCGCAAGCCCAAATGCCCGGAATGCGGCATCGCAGACTTGTGCGAGTACAAGGAGAAGACGCTGCCCGCGTGAGTCGCCCGGCTCGACCGGCGGGCACGCGGTTTGCGGCGTACCCGGCATTCTGGAAGGAGCATGTGATGACCCACAGCAGCGTGCTGGGCGCCCCCGACGCAGCGCCCGACGAGGACAAGACCGGAGCGCTGGGACCGAGCGATACCTCCGACTCAGGCAGCGACTTGGCCGGCTTGCCGGACGAGGCCACGGACACCGATTCGGGCGGCACCGGCGAGCGCGGTTCCGTCGATCCGCAAGAAGAGCAAGCGGGAAGTGACGTGCTGCCCGATGAGGTGGTGGATGAAGAGCGCCTCGTGCGTTCGCATCCCGGCGACAATGAGGACGACGCCACCGAACGCCGGTGACGGGCCGCCCCCGCCCGCGACACCATCGATCAATGCACCGTGTGCCGCGCCGCCCGCGGGTGGCCGTCCATGGCGTCCTCGGGCCGGGCCGGGACCTTGTCGCTCAGTACCGGCGCCGCTACGGGGTCGAAATCTGTCCAGTCGCCCTCGCGCCAGCGGCCTTCGGCCTTTTCCACGTCTTTGCCACCGCAATCGCGCAACACGCGTGCGGCGACAGCCTCCGACTCACGCGTCACATGCACGGCGGCCAAGACACCCGCCCGGCGCATGCCGGTCGTGTGGCCGGCCCGATGGGCGCGTGCGGCACTACGCGTTGCTGCCAGCGCGCCCGCCAGCGATCCCACGTAGGCCCCCACCCCGACGGCCAGCAGCAAGGCGAGTACCGACCCCCCCGCGTACAGCCAGATGACGCTGCCGATCAAGGCACCGGCCAGCCCCAGCAGCGCGGCACCCGCCACGGCCCCGCGCCGGGTCTTGCTCGCACCGGGGTCGACCGCCTGGTCCCCGCCCAGGGAGTAGCGGTCGTGCTGCCCAGCGGGATTGACGAAGAAAATGGACACGTCCTCGGGGGCGAAGCCGGCGCCAAACAGCTGGCGGCCGGCTTGCTCGGCCTCGGGGAATGAATCGAAGCGAGCAGCAACGATGAGTGACACGGCTGTCTCCTATCTGTTCACGGATAGGAAACTGCTAGCACGGACCGTGCCGCCTCACTCCTCTTCCGGAGGGGTGGGCGGAGATGGCGGCAGATCGGGATCGATGGGGTCGGGTTCCTGCGCTGGCGGCACGGGCGGGTCGCCCACCGGCGTACGCGGCGGGTCGCCGACCGGCGGAGGATCCTTGACGGGCGGATCGGGAGGAACGGTGTGCAGGCTCAATTCGAACATGAGGTCTCCATGACTGCACGAGGCGTCATGACACGGGCGCGTCGTGCACGTCCGTTTCGCGCGCATCGCTCGCGGCATACTCCTCCAGCCGGTTGTAAAGCGTCTTTAGGCTGATGCCCAACATCTCGGCGGCATGCTTCTTGACGCCTCCACAGTGCTGCAGCGTCGCGAAGATCAGGCGCTTATCCGCTTCTGCAAGCGACATGCCTACCGAAATCGTGACCAGCGGTTCGCTTTCGGCCTTGCCGGCCGGAGCCAGTCGTATGGGTGCCGCCACCGAATCGATCAGCCCGCCGTCGGCCATGATGAACGCGCGGTGCACGTAGTTCTTCAATTCACGCACGTTGCCTGGCCAGGAATGCGCCACCATGTCGGCCAGCATAGCCGGCGAAAATGACTTGGAAGTCTTGTGCGTTTCGTTGAGCTGGTCGAGGAAACTCTGGGCCAGCAGCTCGACGTCCTTGCCGCGCTCCCGCAGGGGCGGAAGGTGAATGGGGAATACGTTCAGGCGATGATAGAGATCCTCGCGCAGCTTGCCTTCAGCCACTGCCTCCTGCGGATTGCGGTTCGTGGCGGCGATGATGCGCACGTCGCATTCGATTTCCTGGTTAGTGCCGACCCGCATGAAAACGCCCGTTTCGAGCACCCGCAGGAGCTTCACCTGCAGCTCGATGGGCATTTCCGTGATCTCGTCCAGGAACAAGGTCCCGCCGTGGGAGCGCTCGAAGTACCCCTTGTGCTGGCGCTCTGCTCCCGTGAAGCTGCCGCGCTCGTGCCCGAACATTTCGCTTTCGATCAAATTGGGCGAAATCGCGCCGCAGTTCACGGCCAGGAACGGGCGCTTGCGCCGCAGGCTGAGGTCGTGCAGGGTCTGGGCGGCGAGCTCCTTGCCGGTGCCGCTTTCGCCGATCAGCAGCACCGTGGCCTCCGTGGGCGCAACCTTGCCGATCTGGTCATAGAGATCCTGCATGGCCGCAGAGCTTCCGAGCATGCGCCCAAAGCGACCGAACCGCCTCAATTCGCCGCGTAGCGAACCGATCTCGGCTTTCAGGTCTCCTGCACGCGGGATGCGATCCAGGATGGCCTTGAGCCGCTGCATGTTGATCGGCTTGATGAGGTAGTCTGCCGCCCCCAGCCGCAAGGCGTCGACCGCGCTTTCGACGCTCGCATGGCCGGTAATGAGAATGACCTCTACCGGGATCGACGGGTCGAGCTCCTTGAATAAGTCCATGCCGCTGCCGTCGGGAAGCTTGAGATCGGTCAGCACCACGTCTGGACTCTGGCGCACGATCTGGATCCGGGCCTCACGGAGGTCGCCCGCCACTGCGGTGGTAAAGCCTTCAGCGCTGACGATTTCCGCCAGGGCGGCTCGAGTATTCGGTTCATCGTCCACGATCAGGACATGCGGCATGCGTCAAGGCTCCACGATAAACAGGTCACGCAGCCGGGGCCGCCTCCCGGGGGCAGCCATTCGGCCGTCAAAAGGATGTCCGTATCGACGGGCTGAGCACCGCCCGACATGCATTCTGCCGCGGGCCGGCGCAATGCGCCACTAGCGCCGCATGGACAGCAGGCCGATGACCGCGCCCACGGCGGCGGCTATGCCGACCGCCCTCCATGGATTCTCTCGCACGTAGGCATCCGTGTGAGCCGAAACCTGGCGGTAGGACGCCGCAGCGCCACGCTGCGCGTCCCGGAACAGGTCCCGGGCGCGGTCCATCTCGTCACGGAGCCGGTGGCGCGCAGCCTCGAGCTCCTGGCTGGTGAAGTCCGCCTTGTTTTTCAACAGAGCTTCGGTGTCCTCGACGGCCCCGCGCAAATGCTCGACTACCTTGCTCTTTCCTTGCCAGTCGTTCGAATGCCAACCCATATCCTCTCCCTGTTTCGGTTCCGGGCTAGCGTCTCAACGCACCCAGCAGAAGCGTCACCACGAAAACGATGACGAAAACGTAGAACAGTATCTTCGCGATCTCCGCGGCGCCGGAAGCGATTCCTCCGAATCCGAAAAGCGCGGCGATCAATGCAATTACGAAGAAAATGGCGGCCCATCGCAACATCGCTTACTCCTTGTATAGATCCAGCGTCGAGCAGACCGGGTCGTGCGCCGGCGCCACTCCGGAAAGCAGCGCTCGCAGTTTTCGTACCGTGGCGCCAGACGTCACGCCGGTGCTCCGCCAGCAGACCACGACATCCGGCGATTGGCCATGGTCCAAGTGCAAGGAATAGGTAAGAATTACATGAAAACTTGTAAATTCCATGCTTACGGATGGGCGTTGCCACAGCCCGTTACGACGTGCATGTCCCCGGCGCCCCGCGGGGCGCCCGCGACTGCTTAGAATGGGGCCTTGCCGCCCAGCGACGCGGCTCGCCTCGCCCCTGGAGACCCATGCGGAAGGAACCGGCAATGCGCCCTGACGAAGCCCAGGCCTCGACGATCGATACCGAAACGCAACGCCCGGGTTCCGACGGCAACGCCGCTCCCTCGGCCGAGCGCCTACCGGATGCCCGGGACCACTACGGACTGCTGTATGGCGCATCACCCGCCATGCGGGAGTTGTACCAACAGATCGAGAAAGTCGCGCCCACTTCGCTCACCGTGCTCATCATCGGCGAGAGCGGCACGGGCAAGGAATTGGTCGCGCGCACGCTGCACGAGAAGAGCCCCCGCTCCAGCGGCCCCTTTATCCCGGTGAACTGCGGTGCCATCCCCTCCACCCTCATCGAGGGCGAGCTGTTCGGCCACGAAAAGGGCAGTTTCACCGGCGCCATCCAGCAGCACGCCGGGTATTTCGAACGCGCCGCCGGCGGCACGATATTCCTGGACGAGATCACGGAAATGGCGCCGGACATGCAGATCAAGCTGCTCCGCGTCCTCGAGACCGCCGCCTTTCACCGCGTGGGGGGGACGGAGCAGATCTCAACCGACGTCCGCGTCATCGCAGCGACCAATCGCGACCCGCAACTTGCCGTCCAGGACGGCAGGTTCCGGGAAGACCTGCTGTATCGACTCGCGGTATTTCCCTTGCGCGTGCCACCGCTGCGCGAGCGCACCTCTGACATCGAGCTGCTCGCGCGGCGCTTCCTCGACCAACTCAACGCGGCCGAGAAAACCCGCAAGCGCTTCGCCAAGGGCACCCTCGACAACCTACGCCACCATCGCTGGCCGGGCAACGTGCGGGAGCTGAAGAACGCGATCCACCGCGCCTTCATACTCGCTGACGAGGAAGTCGAGGTGCGCAGCCCCGAGCCGGCTCCGCGGAACCGACGGATCGTGCGTCGCGACGGCCGCATCGAGCTGGCCGTGGGCACGCCGCTGCCCGAAGCGCAGCGGGAGCTCATCCTGGCCACGCTGGCCCATTTCGGCGGCGACAAGCGGCAAACCGCCAGTACGCTGGGCATCAGCCTCAAGACACTCTACAACCGGCTCGACAGCTACAAGCACGGCGGCGCTGACGCCTGAACGCTGCCCGCCGGCACGGATGCCAGGGATGACCGGACACTCAGAGCCAGCGCTCCCACAGCCGGGCGAAGAACTCCTTGAACCGCTGTGAAACCGGCCGCCTGCGCCACTGTTCGGCATCCACCCGTACCGCGGCGCGGCGGTCCGCCTCGAACAGCGCTTCCATTTCCGCGCCGAATCCGGCTCCGAGAATGACCGCATTGATTTCGTGATTCAGGGTAAAGCTGCGCCAATCGAGGTTACTAGACCCCGCCGTGGACCAAACGCCGTCTACCACCGCAGTCTTAGCATGAAGCAAGGCATCCTTGCGTTCGTAGATTTTCACCCCTGCTTCCAGCAGCGTTTCGTAATGCGAGCGTCCTGCGTGGAACACGATGGAAGAATCGCTGAACCCCGGCAACAGCAAGACGACGTCCACGCCCCGCTGCGCCGCCTCGCACAACGCCGCGATAAAGGCGGGATCGGGAACGAAGTAGGCCATCGTGACATGGATGGAGCGCTGCGCGCTGTTGATGGCTGAGAGCAGCGTCAGGTAAATCGCGTGATTGTCGCTTTCACCGGGACGATTGACGAGGATGCGCACCACGTGCGGTCCGCTGCGGGGTTGCGGGACGAGGAAATCCGCGGCGCCCAGGTCCGGGCCATCCTGGCTGCGCCAGCCGTCGAGGAAAACGCGCTCGACATCCTGGACTGCAGGCCCGCGTATGCTGATATGGGTGTCGCGCCAGGGCGCGCTTTGCGCATCTGCCGCCTTTCCGCCCGAAGAGCCGCGCCCCGGCCGGGACGCGTAGACGTCGCTCAGGTTGATGCCCCCGACAAAAGCGATTTCACCGTCGACCACCAGGATCTTCCGGTGGCTGCGCTCATTGAGGGACCACGCACCGCGTCCTTGGAGGGGATTGACCGGATTGAAGAACACCACCTGCACGCCCGCCTGCCGCATGCGTTCGAAAAGCTCCGGCGGCACGGACAGCGTGCCCACGGCATCGACCATCACGGCCACTGCCACACCTTCCCCACGCTTGTCGATGAGGCGTTGCGCGATACGCAAGCCCACGGCATCGGCCTCGAAGATGTAGCTCTCTAGGTGAATGAAACGCCGGGCGCCGCCGATGGCCGTTTCCATCGCCGCATAGGTGCTGGGACCGTCGGCGAACAACTGCACGGCGTTGCCGGCGACGAGCGGCGCATCGGCCACCGCCTCTTCCACCTGCAGGTGCCGGGCCAGGAAGTCCTGCGCGCCGGCGCCTGCGCCCAAGCGCTGGATGATGCGCCGGCTCTCCCGGTAGGTCAGCCATCCGCTGTCGGTGGAAATGCGCACCTCGCGCCGGGGCGGCGCGTCTTCTGCGTCGGGCAGGGGGTGCGCGCAACCGAGAGCCGAGAGGACTGCCGCGACACAAACAACGAAGCCAAAGAACGTAATCATTCTGTCATGCACTCCACGTTATGTAGTGGATGGCCCCTGGCCCGGTGGGCCTTGCGCAGGTAAAACTTACCGAACCGGCAAGAGCTGCACGCCATTGTCTACCGCTGCGCTGCGTCTGCCTACCGTTTCGCGATTGGCACGAAGCTTGCAATTGCTTGAGATCGCGACACCTGGGGGCCGGCCTCGGCCCCCGCATCCAAAGCACGGGAGACGGCCTTGGTACAAGCCACGTACGACATGCGAGTGCGTCAGCAATTATCCTTGACGCCAAGACTCCAGCAGTCGGTCAAGCTGCTGCAGATGTCCGCACTCGAATTCACGCAAGAGCTGCAACAGGCAATCGCGACCAATCCATTCCTGGAAGAAGACGATCAGGACGACGCGCCGCCCGCGGAAGAAACGGTGCTGTCGGTCGATCGCAACGCGGGCGAGATTTCGCAGGCCGAAGAAGCCGACCTGCGCGCCTCCGAACCGCCCCCGTTCGACCCGGAACCGTATTCGGCGCCGTATCCCAGCGACCGAAGCCGCGACGACGACGGCGACGAACGTCCCGACGTCGGGCAATGGACACACAGCTGCGTCGGCCTGCACGATCACCTGCACCAGCAGCTCTGCGGATACCGCCTGGGCGCACGAGACCGCCTGCTGGCGGAGGTCATCATCGAAGCGCTGGATGAAGACGGTTATCTGCGGCAGGATCTCGACGAACTTGCCGTCTCCTTGGCCATTTCCCCGCCGCCCCACCCCGACGAATGGATGGTTGCCCTCAAGCTCGTCCAACACCTGGACGCGCCCGGATTGGCAGCACGCAGCCTCGGCGAGTGCTTGCGGCTGCAGTTGGAATCCCTCGATCCCGGAACGCCGGGCCGCATGCTGGCCATGGAAGTCGCCGGCTCGCACCTGGACCTCATGGCCCGGCGCGAGACGGCCGAACTTCGCCGCAAGCTCGAGTGCAATGAAAGCGAGCTCGCGGTCGCGTGCCGCCTGATCCGAAGCCTGAATCCGCGTCCCGGCCTGGCGTTTTCCGAGCCCGAGAGCGACCACATCGTGCCGGACGTCATCGTGCGCAAGGTCAGGAACAGATGGATCATTACGACCAACCCCGCGGTGATGCCCAAGGCGCGGCTGCACCAGGCCTACGCCAACCTGTTCCGCAAGGCGCGCTATGACGACCGCGCGCCCCTGGCGCAGGAACTGCAGGAAGCGCGCTGGCTGATTCGGAACGTTGAACAGCGCTTCGCCACGATACAACGGGTGGCCGAAGCCATCGTCGCCCACCAGCGCACGTTCTTCGACTACGGCGAGATCGCGCTCAAGCCCCTGGTGCTGCGCAAAGTGGCCGAGGAACTCGACCTGCACGAGTCCACGGTCTCGCGCGCGACGAACAACAAATACATGGCGACGCCCCGCGGCGTTTTCGAATTCAAGCACTTCTTTTCGAGGGAATTGGCCACGGACACCGGCGGGCGCTGTTCGGCCGCGGCCGTGCGCGCGCTGATCCGCGACATGATTGCCGCGGAGAATCCGCGCGAGCCGCTCTCGGACGTCGCACTGACACGCTTGCTCGCGGAACAGGGCGTGGTGGTGGCGAGGCGCACGGTCACAAAATATCGGGACTTGATGAAAGTCCCGCCGGCCGAATTGCGCAAACAACCCTGACCCATTAAAACGGGGGTGTGGAGGCAGCCGCCTCTTCTGGATTTCCCCATGCGCGCATTGAAACTCCTGGCTGCCTTCGCTGGCCTTCTCCTGCTTCTCATCGCCGCCGCGCTGTTGACCGATTGGCGTTTCCTGCGCGGCACCGTGGAGCGCATTGCCAGCGACAAGCTGGGGCGCCCGGTGATGCTGGACGAATTTCGCATGCAGCTGCGTCCCGTCACGCGCATTCATCTCCAGGGGTTGAAGGTCGACAACCTTCCGCAGTTCCGCCCGCAGCGCATGGTCGAGGCCGAAGCGGTCGATATCCACGTCCGGCTGCTACCGCTGCTCAAGCGCGCCATCGTGCTGGACTTGCTGTCCATCGACGGCGGCCAAGTGCACCTGGCGCGGAACGACAAGCTCGACAACTGGACCCTGCCGAAATCGGAAGACTCCGGCCCGCCGCCGGACATCGTGCTGCGCACGCTCGCCTTCAACCGTCTAGCGATCACGTACGACGACAGCGTGCTGGACGTTGCTGGCAAGCTGCGCGCCGACAGCGAAGCACCACCACCATCGGGGCCCGCCTATGGGATGAAGCTCCAGTTCGACGGCAAGTACCGCGAAGGGGTGTTCGGCGGCGTCGCGCGTGCCGGAAGTATCCTGACCCTCCGGGACTCGGGCACCCCGTTTCCCTTTTCCATCGACGCCCAAGCCGGACGGACGCGCATCCGCGCCGAAGGGCAGGTCGGGGATATTTTCGGCGATGCCCAGGTGGACCTCGCCCTCGACGCCAGCGGACCGACCTTGTCGACGCTTTATCCCTACATCGACCTGCCGCTGCCCGCCACCCCGCCCTACCGGCTCAAGGGGCAGCTCAGGCGCACCGCAACGACTTTCGACCTGGTCGGCATGCAAGGAACCATCGGCTCCACAGACATATCCGGCGATGCGCACTACGAAATGCGCGCACACAAGCCGCTACTGCGCGCCCGGCTCAAGAGCCGCGTCTTGGACATGAAAGACCTCGGCCCGCTGATCGGCGTGGGCGATGATTCGGAGCACGATGCCAAGAAGAACGCCCGCGCGTCGGACGGCCGCGTCCTACCAGATGCCGAATTCGAGCTCGAACGCCTCAACGCCATCGACGCAGACGTGACCTTGGACGCCGGCGACGTACGCGTGCGCGGTCCCTGGGCATTCGACGATTTCTCGTCCCGGCTCGTATTGCAAGACGGCGTGCTCAAGCTCGCTCCCCTGAACTTCGGCTACGCGGGCGGCAAGCTACGGGCGGACATCACGATGGATGCGCGCCAGCCGGTCATCCGCGCCGACGCCCGGATCGCGATCCAACGCGCACGGCTGAACCGCCTGTTTCCCGACGTGGAACTGATGAAGAAAAGCGAGGGTACGCTAGGCGCCGACGTCAAGCTCAAGACGACCGGCAACTCCGTGCGCGCCATGCTCGCCCACGCAGGCGGGTCGCTCGGGCTGGCCGTGACGGGCGGCGAAATCTCGAACCTGCTGGTCGAAGCGATCGGGCTGGACGCGGGACAGGCGCTTGGGTTCCTGATCGGGGGGGACGAAGCGACTCGCCTGCGGTGCGCCGTAGCAACCTTCGACGTGAAGCAAGGCCTCGCCACGGCACAGGCATTCGTCGTCGATACCGACGATACGCGTATCGACGGGAGCGGCACGATCGACCTCCGGACCGAAAAGCTGAACCTGCGCCTGGAGCCTCAGCCCAAGGACAAGAGCATCCTGGCCGCCCGCTCGCCGATCAACATCGTCGGCACCTTCGCCAAACCGGACTTCGAAATCGACAAGGCGAGCCTGCTGGCGCGTGCCGGCGCGGCCGTGGCGCTCGCCTTCATCAATCCGCTCGCGGCACTGATCCCCCTGGTCGAGACCGGGCCAGGCAGCGACGCCGATTGCAAGGGCCTGCTCTCGACCTTGCGCGACGCCAGCCGCAACGCCGATGCCCCTGCTGGCCGGGGCGGGCAGCGCTGACCGGCCGCGTAGGTCACGATTCGTCGGGCGGCACCGTCTTCTGGCGCTTGCCGCGACTGGCTCGCAGGTCGGTATCCTCCTGCCCTGATTGCACGTCCCGATAGGCCTGCTCGATGATCTCGCGCGGGGCGCTTTCCTGGCTGTCGTGAGACTCGTCGTGTTCATGGGGCAGCCGCGGCTCGGGTTGGCCGACGTCGTCCTGCGCGCGCGTGCGCTCCGGCTTGCGTGGTTTGGGGTCAGCCATGCGAATCTCCTGAACGAGCCAGCCGCAAGCCGGCGTACTGCCAACGCGAGGCGGGCGGAAAAAAATTCCGGTACGTCGTGCGCAGGTGGCTGCGGGGCGTGGCGCATGACCCACCCCGCAGCACCATCTGGTTGATCATGAACTTGCCGTTATATTCCCCCACTGCCCCGGCTGCGGGACGAAAGCCGGGATACGGCAGATAGGCGCTCTGGGTCCATTCCCAAACGCCGCCCAGGAACGCCGTGCACCCGGGCCGCAGGCGCCGGGGGTGGAACACGCCTGCCTCCGCGAAGTCGCCCTCTTCGATGCCCGCCTCCGCAGCCGCGCGCTCCCATTCCTGTTCGGTGGGCAAACGCGCCCCCGCCCACCGCGCATAGGCATCCGCCTCGTAGTAGCTCAAGTGGCAGACCGGTTCGGCCTCGTCGAGCGACTGCACGCCAAAGCTCGTGTAGCAGTACCAATCGCCTGCCCTGCGCAGCCAATACAGCGGCATGTCCCAGGCTTGCCGGCAGCGGGCATCCCATCCGTCGGACAGCCACAGATCCGGGCGCTCGTAGCCGCCGTCGCGGATGAAAGCCAAGTATTCGCCGTTCGACACAGGCCTGTCCGCCAATTCGAATGCTTCGGTCCAAACGCGATGCCTGGGGGATTCATTGTCGAACGCGAATCCGTCCCCGGCATGGCCGATCCCGACCAAGGCCGCGTCATAGCGGCGGAACCGGAGCGGCCCCGGAGCGACCTCGGTCCGGCCCTCCGGCACACTGCCCCACGCCGGGAGCAAGGGGTTGCACCAAAGGTGGTGCTTGAGGTCCGTGGCGATCAGCTCCTGGTGCTGCTGTTCATGTTGCAGGCCGAGCTCGATCAGGTCGAGCGCCTCGGCCGGCAGGGCCTCTTCGCCCATCCATGCCAGCAGGCGCTCCGACACCGATCGCTGATAGGCAAGCACCCGCTCGAGCGACGGGCGGGACAACAATCCCCGCTCGCCGCGCGGATGGCGTGCGCCAACGCCCACGTAATAGGAATTGAACAGCTCCCGAAAGGCCGGATCGAACGGTTCGTGCCCGGGCAGCCTGGGTTCGAGCACAAAAGTCTCGAAGAACCATGCAACGTGGCCAAGGTGCCATTTGACCGGGCTGGCCTCCGCCATGGATTGCAGCATGCAGTCTTCCGCCGACAACCCGTGCAGCATGGCGAGGGTCGCATCGCGCACGGCGACGAAGCGGCGCGCCAGCAGGGCCTGCCAATTCGTTGCGTCGCGCGCGTTCATCGCTGTGCCAGGAATACGCCGAACCAGGCGCGCGGATCGGTCCACATGCTGCGCACGGAGAATCCGGCTTCGGCCAGCATGCCGTCAAACTGTTCGGGCGTGTATTTGTAGGAATGCTCGGTGACGATCGCATCGCCGGGCTGGAACGTGCGGCCCATGGCGCCCCACCGGACCCGGACGCGCTTTCGGGCCCGCAGCCGCATCTCTATCCGCCCACGCTCGGCATCGAAGATCGCCTCGTGCGCGAAATCCGCCGGTTGGAAGTCGGTGCCCAGCACGCGGTTGCACACCCGCAGCACATTCCGGTTGAAGGCTGCGGTCACGCCCAAGTCGTCCGCATAGGCCCGCTCCATCGTCTGGCGATCCTTGCGCAGGTCGGCGCTGATCAGCAGGCACCCCCGGGCGCCAGCTTCGCGGCCGATGGCCGCCATGAATGCCACGGCGCGACCGGGCGAGAAGTTGCCGATGGACGAGCCTGGATAGAAAAAGACGGGGGGATGCTCATGCAGGTCGACCAGCGCACCGTGCAGGTCGAACTCCCCGGAAAAATCCGCCTCCATCGCCTCGCACGGCATCTGGGGAAAGTGACGGCCCAGTGCGGCCACCTCGCGGCGTACCCAATCGGCGGCAATGTCCACGCCCACATAGCGGCAGGCATCGACGTGGGGGAGCCAATCGCGGGATTTGGCGCAATCGCCGCATCCAAGGTCCACCCATTGCACGCTGGCAGGCAAGGAACGCACGATGGCTGCCCGGTGGGCTTCGAAAATGGCGCGCTCGGTCCGCGTGGGGTAGTACTCCTCCAGCTCGCAGATGGCGTTGAACAACACGCAGCCTTGTGCGTCGTAAAGGAATTTTGGATCGATGCGCGCCGGCTCGGCTTGCAAGCCCGCGGCGAGTTCCGCGGCTCGGTTGTCAAGGGGAACGCCCTCGGGGTGGCGCCGTGGCTGCACGGCTGTTTTCTCGGGCGCGGCGGCCACTGCAGCCGCGGGGGTGAGGGAATAGGGACGTATGTTCGTCAATATCGGCTCCTGACACAACGACATCTGGCGTCGAGCGCCAGCAAGTCCGGTGCCCGGCTTCCGATGTCCGTATCTATACGCCCCGGACGGCTCCGGCGACCAATGCGCTTGTAACGCTTCGCGCCATGCCGGAGGGGTTTGCGCGCGCCCCGGCCCCCACGGACGCGTAGCTCCCCAGCCCCGACGCGAGCTCCGCTTCGCGCAATCCCTGGGCGCCGCACGCACTGCACTTGATCCAGATCATTGCCTCTTCGCATGAGCACTGTTAAGTTATCCTCGGTAACACACCTCATGCCAACGGATTACGTCCCTTCTCGCGCGGCGCGGCTCCGACCAACGTCAGGAGACTGGCTGCAATTAATTGGTTCGCTGTTATGGCTGGCCCAGGCCGGCGTATTGGCCGCCGCGGTACAACGCATGGCAGCGAACCCCGGTGACGCCAAGCCCGGCCTCGCCGCCGCAGGGGTGTTCCTGGCGTTGGCGCTGTGCCGGACAGGGCTGGAAACCTGGGGGCAGCGGCTGAGCTTCAAGGTGGCCCGCGATGCGGTCACTCGCCGCCGGGCCGACGCCATCGCTGCGCTGGCCTGCGGCTCACCGCTGGATAAACGGCGGCCGGCCGCCGGCGAGGCCGCCAGCGTGATCGCCGAGCAGGCCGACGCCGCGCTCCCCTATCTGGCCCGCTACCCAGCCGTGCAGCTCAAAGTGGCGGTCGTTCCCCTAGCCATCCTGGCCTGCGTCCTGCCGTTTTCGTGGGCAGCGGGGCTGGTCCTGCTCATCGCGGCGCCCCTTATCCCCCTCTTCATGGCGCTGGTAGGCTGGCGTGCGCAGCGCGCCAGCGAGGAACACCTGGCCGAAATGGGAACGCTCAACGCCTTCCTGCTCGATCGGCTACGCGGGCTGGCCACGCTCCGCGCGCTCGACGCCGTGGAAACCACGACACACCGCCTCGAAAGCGTTGCCCAAACGCTGCGAATCCGTACCATGGCGGTATTGCGCATCGCGTTTCTTTCCTCGGCAGTACTGGAGTTGTTCTCCGCGCTCGGGGTAGCCATGGTGGCCGTCTATGTAGGATTCCATCTCTTGGGGCAACTGCAATTCGGCGCCTGGAGCGGCAAGTTGACGTTGGGCGAGGGGCTGTTCGTCCTGCTTCTGGCCCCCAGTTTCTTCGAACCCTTGCGCGAGCTGTCGACGGTCTGGCACGACCGCGCGTCGGGACGTGCCGCACTCGACGCCTTGGACCGTCTCGCCGCGGCGCCGCTCAAGCTGGTGGGCGGCCCGGCCGCCCCTTCGACCGCCTTTAGCCCCCCGCTGCGCACCCCGCCTGGCGTCGAATTGGCCGGCGTGGGCTTCCACCATCCCGATGCCGGGCAGCCGCTGTTCGAAGCCTTGGATCTGCGGGTCATGCCGGGCGAACACGTGGCCATCCTGGGCCCGAGCGGCTCGGGCAAGTCCACGCTCCTGGCATTGATCGCCGGCCTGGTTCCGGTCCGGTCCGGCCGCATTGCCGTGGGCGGGACGGAGCTGGACGAAAGCACCGCCCCAGAGCTGCGCGCGCGCATCGCATGGATCGGGCAGCGCCCGCACGTTTTCGCGGCGACCGTGCGGTTCAACGTCAGCCTTGGGCGCCCTGAAATCCATGCGCGCGCGGTCGATGCCGCGCTCGGAGCCGCCCATCTCCGGGCATTGGCTGGCGCCGCGGCAGGACGCAGGCTCGGCGAAGGGGGCGCCGGCCTGTCGGGCGGAGAATCCCTGCGCCTAGCCATCGCACGGGCGGCGGCCGACCGGGCCCGGGACCTGTGGCTGGCCGACGAACCCACCGCCCACCTGGATGCAGCCACCGCGCGCGAAGTGACGCGGCGCCTGCTGGCCCAGGCCAAGGGCAAGACGCTCATCGTCGCCACCCACGACCCCGAACTGGCCGCCCGCATGGATCGAGTGATCCGCTTGCCCATGGCCTCGGGCGACGAGCTCGCCCTTCCCGAGGAGCGCTTGGCATGAGCGAACGCCGCATCGATTCCGCCTCGCTGCACACGGATGCACCCTGCGCTGCGGCGGCCGCCGGACGAGGCGACCGTGGCGCCGTGCTGGCCGTGCTGCGGCTGTTTTTCGTGCGACGGGGCCGCCTGCTTGCGGGAGGCGCGGCCTTGGCAACGCTGACCGTCCTGGCAGGCATGGCGTTGATGGGCCTGTCCGGCTGGTTCATCACCGCGACCGCGATTGCGGGACTGGCGACCGGCACCGCCCTCGCCTTCGACGTTTTCACGCCCGGTGCCGGCATCCGCCTGCTCGCGTTGGTTCGCACTGCGGCCCGCTATGGCGAACGCGTGGTCACCCATGACGCGGCCCTGGCAGTCGTGGCCGCGCTGCGTCCGCGCCTGTTCGCCGGCTGGGCGCGTCCCGATGCCGCCCGCGAACTGCTGGCACGCCCGGCACGCCTGCTGTTCCGGCTGACCGCCGATGCCGACGCCCTGGACGGCCTTTATCTGCGGGTGCTGGTGCCGGCCTGCGCGGCCGGCGCCACCATCGCGGTCATGGGCATCGCGCTCGGGGTCGTCAGCCTGCCGCTGGGGCTGGGCATCGCGGCCTGGATGCTCGCGGCCAATGCCGCCGTGATAGCGAGGACGGTGCGGCGCAGCCGCAACGCGTCCCACGATCGGGTACACGCCCTGGAGGCCCTGCGCGCCGACGCCATCGATCTGGTCTCGGGCCAGGCCGAACTGTTGATGGCCGGACGCCTGGATGCGCAATGCGACCGCCTGGCCCGTACGCAGGCGCGCCTTGCCCGGGCGGACGACACGCTCCACCGCGTCGATGCGCAAGCGAGTTTCCTCCAATCGTTCGCGTCGGGCGTGGCCATGGCCGCCATGCTGGCCGGATGTGCGCTGCTCGTTGCGGACGGCGCCATCGGCGCCCCGGTGGCGGCGCTGGCGTTGCTGCTCGTGCTGGCCAGTGCCGAACCGATGGCCCCGCTGCGCCGGGGCGCACTGGAGTGGGCCCGCATCATGATCGCCGTGCGCAGGCTGGCGCCACAGCTCGAGGCACAGGGCGGGCCGAAGGGCCCCGCGCGCTCCGGCGGGGACGTCAAGCTCGAGTCCGTCTCCTTGCTGCATGCCGCTTCGGGCCGCTCCGGCCGATACGTGCTGGACGGGGTTTCGCTCACCGTGCGGGCCGGCGAACGGGTTGCCGTCGTCGGCCCCAGCGGCGCCGGCAAGTCTACGCTGCTCGCGCTCATCGCCCGGGAGCTCGAGCCGACGTCGGGCTTGGTCGACGCACCGGCAGCGTGCCTGTTCACCCAGCGCACCGAGCTTTTCCGCGACAGCGTGCGCGACAACTTGCTCCTTGCGCGGCCGGACGCCGACGACGACACGCTGTGGGCGGCACTGCGCGCAGCGGGGCTGGCGCAAACCATCGCTTCGCTGCCCATGGGGCTCGATACGCGCCTGGGCGATGGCGGCCTCGGGCTGTCCGGCGGCCAGGCGAGGCGCCTGGCACTGGCGCGGCTGCTCCTGCGCCCCACGCGGCTCTGGCTGCTCGACGAGCCGACCGAAGGCCTGGACCCGGCTACGGCCCGCGACGTCCTCGCGCGATTGAACGAACAAGCCGGCGATCGCACGCTGATCATCGCCACCCATACCCGGCGGGAGGCCACCCTGGCCGACCGCCTCATCGTTCTGAAAGGTGCCACCGTGGCCGGCGACGTACCGCGCGGCACGGCCGCCTTCGAGAACACGCTCCATACCCTGCGCACGGACTGAGGAGGAATCGGCCGCCATGGATCTCGACATTGTTTCTTTATCGCGCTTGCAGTTCGCACTGACGGCGCTCTACCACTTTCTCTTCGTCCCGCTCACCCTAGGACTGTCCGTCCTCATCGCCATCATGGAGACGGTGTACGTGATGACCGGACGCAAGATCTGGCGCCAGATGACCAAGTTCTGGGGCACGCTGTTCGGCATCAACTTCGTCCTCGGCGTCGCCACGGGGCTGGTCATGGAATTCCAGTTCGGGATGAATTGGAGCTACTACAGCCACTACGTCGGCGACATCTTCGGGGCACCGCTCGCCGTAGAAGGCCTGATGGCTTTCTTCCTCGAGGCCACCTTCGTCGGCCTGTTCTTCTTCGGATGGAATAAGCTCTCGCGCGTCGGGCACCTGGTGGCGACCTGGTGCGTGGCGCTCGGATCGAACTTCTCGGCGCTGTGGATCCTCATCGCCAACGGCTGGATGCAGAACCCGGTAGGCTCTGCATTCAATCCCCAAACCATGCGGATGGAGATCACCGACTTCTTCGCAGTGATCACCAACCCCGTGGCTCAGGCCAAGTTCGTCCACACCGTCTCCGCAGGCTACGTCACGGCCTCGGTGTTCGTGCTCGGCGTGTCCGCCTGGTACTTGCTCAAGGGCCGCCACCTCGACGTCGCCAAGCGCTCTATGACCGTTGCCGCCTCGTTCGGGCTCGCGTCGGCGCTGTCGGTCGTGGTGCTGGGGGACGAAAGCGGCTATCTGTCGACCGAACACCAGAAAATGAAGCTGGCCGCAATCGAAGCCATGTGGGAAACCGAGCCCGCACCGGCCCCCTTCACGGTGATCGGCATCCCCGACCAGCAAGCGCGCGAGACACACTACGCGGTCCGCATACCTGCAGTCATGGGGTTGATCGGCACACGCTCGCTCACGACCGAGATTCCGGGCATCAATACCTTGGTCGAACACGCCAAGGACCGCATCCGCAGTGGCATCGTGGCATTCGACGCCTTGCAACGCATCCGTGCGGCCGGCAGCACTGCGGCCGCTGCCGAGGCCGACCGCGCCGCCTTCGAAGAACACGGAAGCAATCTCGGATACGCATTGCTGCTCAAGCGCTACGTGGACGATCCCCGCCAGGCCACGCCCCAGCAAATCGACCAAGCGGCCGAAGACACCGTGCCCATGGTGCTGCCGCTGTTCTGGGCGTTCCGCATCATGGTGGCGCTCGGCTTCTTCTTCATCGTGCTGATGGCCACCTTCTTCGTGCTGTCGGCACGGCGCAGGCTGGACGCCCACCGGTGGCTGCTCAAGCTCGCGGTATATGCCATCCCGCTGCCGTGGATTGCGGCGGAACTGGGCTGGTTCGTCGCAGAGTTCGGCCGCCAGCCCTGGATCATCGAAGGCGTGCTGCCCACCGCGGCGGCGGTCTCCGATCTCGGCGCCGGCACGGTGTTGGCCACCATCCTCGGCTTCACCGCTCTCTACACGGTCCTGTTCATCATCGAAATGGGCCTCATGCTGCGTGCGATCCGCAAGGGCGTCGAGCCCGACCTAGATCCCGAGGTCAGCCTGATCGCGCCACGTGTCTCTCAACGTCTCACCGCCCAGGAGTAAGCCATGATCCTGCACACCCTCATCGACTACGACGTACTGCGGATGATCTGGTGGGCGCTGCTGGCCATCCTGCTGATCGCGTTCGCGCTGACCGACGGCTTCGACTTGGGAGCTGCCATGCTATTGCCGTTCGTCGGCCGGACCGACGCCGAGCGGCGCGTGGTGATCAATACCGTCGGCCCCGTCTGGGAGGGCAACCAGGTGTGGCTGATCCTCGGCGGGGGCGCCATTTTCGCCGCGTGGCCGCCACTCTACGCGGTATCGTTCTCGGGTTTCTACTTGGCGATGTTCGCCATACTGTTCGCGCTGATACTCCGCCCCGTGGGCTTCAAGTACCGGAGCAAGCGCGAAAGCGCCCGCTGGCGCACGGGTTGGGACTGGGCGCTATTCGTCGGCGGCCTCGTGCCTTCGCTGATCTTCGGGGTGGCGGTCGGCAACGTACTGCTGGGCGTGCCCTTCCGGCTGGATGAGGATCTGCGCATCTTCTACGAAGGCGGGTTCTTCGGGCTGCTGTCTCCGTTCGCGCTGCTCTGCGGCCTGGTCTCGGTATCCATGCTGTGCATGCACGGCGCCGCATGGCTCGTCCTCAAGAGCCGCGGTCCCGTTGCGGAGCGCTCCCGCACGTATGGCAGCGCCGCGGCGCTCGCCACCCTGGTCCTGTTCGCGTTGGGCGGGCTCCTGCTGTGGCAGGGCGTAGACGGCTATCGCATCACCAGCGCCATCGACCCGGCAGGCCCATCCAACCCCTTGCGCAAGACCGCCGAAATCGCGGCCGGTGCCTGGTTCGACAACTATCGGAGCCATCCCTGGCTGGCGGCAGCGCCCGCCGCCGGGCTGGCCGGCGCCGCCCTCACCTGGATTTTCCTGCGGTGGCGCAAAGAAGGCACGGCCCTCTTGACGAGCTCGCTCTCCATTCTGGGGATCATCGTCACCGTGGGCGTCACCATCTTCCCATTCCTGCTGCCCTCGTCGATCGACCCGCGCGCCAGCCTCACCGTCTGGGATGCCTCGTCCAGCCACCAGACCCTGTTCATCATGCTGGTTGCGGCCGTCATCTTCGTCCCGCTGGTCGTCGCCTACACATTGTGGGTCTACCGGGTGCTGTGGGGCAAAGTGGACGAAGCCTCCATCAACGAACCCGGCAACCACGCCTACTGAAACCTGGGAGGAATGAGCATGTGGTACTTTTCCTGGATATTGGGGCTGGGCCTGGCCGCAGCCTTCGCCGTCCTGAACGCGATGTGGTATGAGTTGATGGAGGAGGAGTAACCGAGGAATGGCGGCATGAAGACCTGGGACGAACGGTACTCACGACCCGGATATAAGTACGGCACTGAGCCCAACCGTTTCCTGGCGGAACAGGAGCCTCGCCTGCCGGCGGGCAGCCGCGTGCTCCTGCCGGGCGACGGCGAGGGCCGCAACAGCGTCTGGCTGGCGCAGCGGGGCCACCAGGTGCTCGCGGTGGATAGTTCCCAGGTCGGCCTGGACAAGGCTCTGGCGCTGGCCTCCCTGCGCGGCATCACCATCACCACCTTGCATGCCGATCTCGCCGATTGGTCGCCACCGGCGGCGACCTGCTCCGGCGTGGCCCTGATTTTCGTGCACCTTCCCTCGGCCGTCCGCCCCGGGATCCACCGCCGGCTCGCCCGCGCGCTCGCCCCCGGGGGCTGGCTGATCCTTGAGTGCTTTCATCCCCGCCAACTCGACTATCCGAGCGGCGGACCGCGCGAGGTCGACATGCTGTCCGACCTCGCCGCCATACGCTCCGATTTCTCCCCGCTGCTCGAGGAAGTCGTGGCATGGGAAGGCGAAGTGGTCCTGAACGAAGGCGAAGGCCATAAGGGGCCGGCATTCGTGACCCGCTACGTAGGGCGCATGCCGGCCCCCTGAATCGGCCGCGTTCCCGATGCGATTTGCCCACCTGCGAACAATCGCACCCCCTAGGTATTTATTTTTTAAATAAAAATCATTACTATTTGCCTTTCTATTTTTTATGGGCAAATTGATGATGCCTTCGCCGATGATGCGCATCTGGAAGTGGCCCCTCATCCTGGGCGGCCTCACGGCGACCGGTTTGGTCAGCGCGCTCGTCTCCGACAGCTGGGGCGACGTTTGGTCCTGGATAGGCTTGGGCATCCCCGTCCTGGCCATGACTTGGCTCAGCCTGCGTCGTCCGCCCGAGCGATCGCGACGTTCTCCGGCGAGAACCCGCCCATGACCCGCGCCAATCCCGGGGCCGCCGCGGCCGTCGTCCCCGTTCGCCTCTGCCCTGGCCCTTCCGGCCGCCTAGCATGACCGATCCCATGTCCAACGCCCGCTCCCTCAAGACCTGGTCCTGGCTGCACAAGTGGAGCAGCCTGGCCTGCACCGCCTTCATGCTGTTGCTGTGCTTGACCGGATTGCCGCTGATCTTCCATCACGAACTCGGTCACTTGCTCGGAACCGAAGTCGAGGCCCCCGCAGGTGCCGACGATAGCGTCCGGGTGAGCCTGGACAGCGTGCTCACGACCGCGCATGCCCTTCATCGAAACCGCGTGATCCAGTACGTATCCCAGGACGAGGAAGACGATCGCATTTGGTTTGTCACGCTGACGCCTACGCCCGATCCCACCGACGACTTCCGCTCCGTGGCGATCGACGCGCGAACTGGGGAGGTGCTGGCCGAGCCCCGTTTCGACCGCGGTTTCATGTACGTCATGCTCAAGCTTCACGTCGATTTGTTCGCCGGCCTCGCGGGCAAACTGTTCCTCGGCTTCATGGGCCTGCTTCTGCTCGTTGCCCTCGTGACCGGCGCGGTGCTTTACGGACCGTTCACCAAGAAGCTCGAATTCGGTGACGTCCGGCGACACCGTACGCCCCGCGTGAAATGGCTGGACCTGCACAATCTTCTCGGCGTCGTGACGCTGGTGTGGGTTTTCGTCGTGGGAGCAACCGGCGTGATCAACACCTGGGCCGACCTGTTGATCAAGTACTGGCAGTACGACCAACTCAGCGCGGTGCTGGCGCCGTACCAGGGACAACCGATCACCCCGCCCGCCGAGCGGGCGTCGGTGCAACGCGCGATGGAAGTGGCAATGACGGCGGCGCCCGGGACGCGCCTGTCGTTCATCGCTTTTCCCGGCACGGCCTTCTCCAGCCCGCACCACTACACATTTTTCCTGGCGGGCAACGCCCCCCTCACGTCCAAGCTGCTACAGCCGGTCCTGGTCGACGCCCAAACCGCCGAGATCACCGCGATGCCTAGGCTGCCTTGGTATTTGGCGGCGCTGCTGCTCTCCCAGCCGCTGCACTTCGGCGACTACGGCGGCATGCCGATGAAAATCCTGTGGGCACTGCTCGATCTGGCCACCATCATCGTGCTCGGAAGCGGCCTTTATCTTTGGTTCAAGCGCAGGCAGCCCGCGTCCGTCCGTGCCGGTGCGCATGCCCACGCCGTGCCGGCGGGGCAAGGCGACGCGCGAAACGGCGGTGATCCGCTATAGTAGCTGCACCCTTCCCTTGCTGCTGTAGATGCATGTCACGCCCAGCAAAGTCCAACAACGCCGCGCCGGCAATTTCGCCCGACATTTTTTCGTTCTCCGACCTATCTTCGCGTCCCGCGTCCGTACAGCAGGCGTACGCGTATGTGCGCCAAGGCATCATTACCGGACGCTTTCCGGAAGGGTCCCGCATCACCGAGAAAGAGGTGGCCGAGGCGCTGGGGCTGTCGCGCACACCGGCCGGTGCGCGAGGGCATTCGGCTGCTGGTCTCCGACGGCTTTCTCGTCCTGCGTCCGAATGCAGGCGCGACCGTGCGGGTCTGGTCGGACCCCGAAGTGCGCGAAATCTATGCCGCGCGCATTCTGGTGGAATCGGAGCTGGCCGCCCTGGCGGCCGAACGCATGGACGCCCGCACGCTGGAAGAGCTGCGGCAAGTCGAAGATGAAATGGAGTCTCGCGGACCGGACGTCAGCGACGCCAACCTGGAACGCATCAGCACACTGAACCGGCGTTTTCACGCGCTCATCTATGAGGCGGCCGGCAACGCCCGCCTGCTCGCGATGCGCGCCAAGGCCGTCGAGCTCAAGGTGATCCTGGGCACGCGGCGCAGTTACGACCGGGACCGCCTGGCGCGCACGTTCCAACACCACCGTGAGCTGATCGATGCGTCTCGGCGGCCGCTGCCATCCGGACCATCGAGAGATTGGTGCCCACCTGCACGATGGCCTCGACATCGTCTCCGTCGAGTTCGCGGATCGCCGCACGGCACATTTCATCGGTAGTGTGCGCGATTTGGACCGGGCTCGGACGGCGCAGGCAAACGTCGCGCACGACCGTGAAGCCGCAGTCTTCGAAAAAGCGGCGAACTTCGGCGTTTGCGACCGGGAAATACGGCGACAGGAACGCGATGCGCTTGACCCCATAGGCATTCAGGGCCGCTTCCAGCGCAAACGACCCGCAGGTCACGCCCACGCCTGCGCAGTCATGGATCTCCTTCAAGTATTGTTCCGCGCACGCCGACGACTATCCGTCCCGGCCCATCCGCATCATCATCGGAGGTTCGGCCGGCGGCTCTTCCGACGTGTTCGCCCGCGCGATCAGCGAGCACATGAGCACGACACTGGGCCAGTCCATCATCATCGAGTACAAGCCGGGCGCCGGCACCAACATCGGCACGGAGTACGTGGTGCGCTCCAAGCCGGATGGCTACACCATCATGATCAACGGCCTGCCCATCGTGGCCAACCCGCACCTGTTCCCCGACCTGAGCTTCAAGCCTGCCACCGACCTGATTCCGATTGCCGGGGTCGCAAAGATGACCAACGTCGTCATGGTCCACCCGTCCGTGCCGGTCAAGACCATGGCAGAACTCATCGATGCCGCCAAGAAATCGCCCGACCGCTTCATCTACGGATCTCCGGGCGAAGGCACCTCGACTCACATTGCCGGCGAAATGCTGTCGGCCCGCACCGGCGCCAACTTCACCCACGCCCCGTATCGCGGCAACGCCCAGGCCATGACCGACCTGCTCGGCGGCACCCTTCAAATGGGCTTCATCAACACGCCGGTGGCGGCCCCGTTCCTGAAAGACGGCCGGCTGCGCGCGCTGGCGGTCACTTCGAACGTCCGCTCGCCGCTGCTACCCGAGGTCCCCACGGTGGCCGAGGCGCTGAACCTGCCCGATTTCGATTTCAATGGATGGTTTGGACTCTTCGCCCCCAAAGGCACGCCCGCACCGGTGATCGCCAAGCTGTCCGACGCGGTGGGCAAAGCGCTGGCCGACGCGAAGGTGAGGAAAATCTTCATCGACGCAGGCGCCATGCCCATGGAGCTGGGAGCTGCCGACTTCGCCAAGTTCGTGGCCGAAGAACGTGGCCGCATCGACCCGCTGCTGGAAAAACGGAAGAAGTAAGGAGAAGGGGTTCGGCGAAACCGGGCGCGGGCCTCGCCCCGCCCGGATCCAGCCCGGGTTCAGTCCATGTTGGCGATGATGGCCTCGCCAAACCCGGAGCACGACACCTGGGTCGCACCCTCCATCTGCCGCGCGAAATCATAGGTGACGCGCTTGGACAATATGGTGCGCTCCATTGCGGCCAAAATGAGATCGGCCGCTTCATGCCACCCCATGTGCTGCAGCATCATGCGGCCGGCCAGGATCTCCGAGCTGGGGTTGACGTAATCCTTGCCCGCATACTTCGCGGACGTGCCGTGCGTAGACTCGAACACGGCGACCGAATCGCTCATGTTGGCCCCGGGGGCGATGCCCGCCCCGCCCACCTGCGCGGCCAGCGCCGAGGAAAGATAATCGCCGTTCAGGTTGAGGGTGGCGATGACGTCGAACTCCACCGGCCGCAGCAACATGCTCTGCGAGAACGTGTCGATCAGGCAATCCTTGATGACGATGTCGCGGCCCGTGCGGGGGTTGCGGATGCGGCACCACGGCCCGGCGTCTATGGTCTGGGCACCGAAGGCGAGGCGCGCGACCTCATAGCCCCAGTCGCGGAACGCGCCCTCGGTGTACTTCATGATGTTGCCCTTGTGCACCAGCGTGACGGACTTACGGTCGTGGTCGATGGCGTACTGGATGGCCTTGCGGACCAAGCGCTCCGTCCCCTCGCGCGAAACGGGCTTGATGCCTATGCCTGACGTGGCGGGGAAACGCAGGTGCTTGGCACCGAGCTTTTCCTCCAGCACCGTGATCAGCTCCACCGCCTCGGGCGAGCCCGCGGCATACTCGATGCCCGCGTAGATGTCTTCCGAGTTCTCGCGGAAGATGACCATGTTGGTTTTTTCGGGATGCTTGAGCGGAGACGGCACGCCACGCAGGTATTGGATCGGCCGCAGGCAGACGTATAGGTCTAGTGCCTGGCGCAGCATGACGTTCAACGAGCGCAGGCCACCTCCGGGCGGCGTGCCGAGCGGCCCCTTGATGGCCAGGACGAACTCGCGCAGCGCATCGAGCGTCTCCTCAGGCAGCCAGACGCCTTCTCCGTACAGCGTCGTGGCCTTGCGGCCGGCGTAGACCTCCATCCAGTGGATGCGGCGCTTGCCGCCGTAGACTTTCGCAACGGCGGCATCGATGACCTTGGTCGCGACCGGCGTGGTATCGCGCCCGATGCCGTCACCCTCGATATAGGCGACGATGGGCTCATCCGGCACGTTGAGGGAATAATCCTCGTTGACGGTGATACGGCTGCCCTCGGCGGGCACCTGGATATGCTTGTAAGACATGCAAGGATTCCGAGCAATCGTGGGGATGCGCGCCGTTGCCGCGCGCCCTGGATAGGGGCAATTATCCTGGATTCGGCCAGGCATTGCCACGCGGCGCCCGCGACGTGCGGCGGTACAATGGCCGCATCATGTTCAACCCTACCCGAGAACAAGTTCGCCAGTTTTTCACCGAAACCTGGCGCAAACACCGCGCAGGCGAAGTGCTGACCCCGCTGGAGGCCACGGCGCTGGACTGGATCCTCGAGCATCCCGAGTACCACGGCGACCTCGAAAACCCAGACGCCGCGCAGGCCGACTACAGTGTCGAGGCAGGTCGCACCAACCCGTTCCTTCACTTGTCGATGCACCTGGCCATCGCCGAACAGCTCTCCATCGACCACCCGCCCGGAATACGCGCCGCCTACCAGGCCCTCGCCCGCAGCAAGGGGGCGCACGACGCCGCGCACGAAATCATGGAATGCCTGGGACGGGTGGTCTGGGAAGCACAGCGGCTGGGCACGCCGCTGGACACCGAGGCCTATATCGAGCTGATCAGGCAACGGGCGGGGTCATAAGCCCGGCGCCCATCGCCCCGGCAGCCCATTACTTCACCGACAAATTGCCGGGCAGGCTGGAAAGATAGGCCGCGACGTCCTCGATGTCTTTGTCCGACAGTTGCACCGCGAAAGCGCCCATGATGGCGTTCTTGCGGATGTTCGCCGACGGGGCGGCGTTGGACTGCCCCCGGCGGTAGGCCTTCAGTGCGTGCACGAGATAGTCGGCATGCTGGCCGGCCAATTGCGGGTAGCTCGGATCGATCGAGGTCTTGGCGTCGGCGCCGTGGCAGGAAGCGCAGTTCACGCGGTCGTAGACGGCTTTGCCGGCGGCGACGTCGCCAGCGGCAAAGGCCGGCACGGCGGCCGAAAGGGACAACAGGACGGCAGCGACGGAAAAACGGTGACGGTTGCTCATGGTCGGGCGCTCACTTCAGACTCGAGTAATAGGCGGCCAAATCGGCGATGTCCTGTTCAGACAGGCTCTTGGCGATGCCGACCATGGAAGGATGAGAGCGCGCGCCGCTGGCGTATTCCTTCAGCGCGGCCTCGATGTACTTCGCGTTCTGCCCGGCGATCTTCGGGACGGAGTAGACCTCGGGGAAGCTGGCCTTGTAGCCGGGAATGCCATGGCAGCCTATGCACATGGAATTTTTCTCACGGGCGGCTTCGGCATTGCCGGTGACGGCAGACTGAGATTGGGCTGCTGCGGAGCCGACGACCGCACAGGCGGCCAGGGCGGCCAGCGCGGGCATGGCCCGCTTCGTTATGCTCAACTTCATTAGAACGCTCTATCAGAATCAAGAGAAATCCCGATACCGGGCGGCGAGAAAGACTGAGCGGCAACGCCCGGCCCCAAGGCCAACGAAGCGTCTCCGTTTTTATCGAAAATCGTATTGTTGTACGACTGAGAAGCACGATTTTCGTCTTATTTAACCTCTAATGATACATCAGGACCGCAGAATCCCGCAGCCGTCCGATCTCGCCACCTCGCGCTCCCTCCTCTCCCCGTCTTTCCCTATACTGGGTGCTTCGCCCCCGTGGCCCCCATGCCAGTTCGACCATGTCCCAGACCGCTCAGCCTTCTCCCGCCCGCTTCGCGGGCACGGACACCTACGTCGCCACCGACGACCTGACGCTTGCCGTCAACGCCGCCCTGACGCTGGAACGACCTCTCCTGATCAAGGGAGAGCCCGGTACCGGCAAGACCATGCTGGCCGAGGAAGTGGCCAAGGCGCTGGACAGGCCACTGCTGCAATGGCACATCAAGTCCACCACCAAGGCGCACCAGGGGCTTTATGAATACGACGCGGTCTCGCGCCTGCGCGATTCGCAGCTGGGCGACGAAAAAGTGCGCGACATCCGCAACTACATCGTGCGCGGCGTGCTGTGGCAGGCATTTGCTTCGCCCGAACCCGTCGTGCTGCTGATCGACGAAATCGACAAGGCCGACATCGAGTTCCCGAACGACCTGCTGCGCGAACTCGACCGCATGGAATTCCACGTCTACGAGACGCGGGAAACGGTGCGCGCCATACACCGGCCGCTGGTCATCATCACCTCCAACAATGAGAAGGACCTGCCCGACGCGTTTCTGCGGCGCTGCTTCTTCCATTACATCCGGTTCCCGGACAAGGCGACCATGGAGCGGATCGTCAAGGTCCACTACCCGGACCTGAAGAAGGAATTGCTCTCCGCGGCGCTCGACAGCTTTTTCCAACTGCGGGAAACGCCGGGGCTGAAGAAGAAGCCCTCCACTTCCGAACTGCTGGATTGGCTCAAGGTGCTGCTGGCCGAGGATATTCCGCCTGAAGCGCTGCGCAGCGGCGACCGTAATGCCGCCATCCCGCCGCTGCATGGCGCACTGCTGAAGAACGAGCAGGACGTGCACCTGTTTGAACGGCTCGTGCTGATGGCGCGACGGTAACCGCTCCCGCCGGGCGGCGCACCGCCCGGGAGAAGCCCCCGCGCCTCGGACGGCAAGTCTCTCGCCTGGCACACGGACCATCATGCTGATCGACTTCTTCTACCATCTGCGCAAATTCCAGCTGCCGGTGTCCATCAAGGAATACCTGACGCTGCTCGAAGCGCTGTCGCGCCGAGTGATCTCGCCCTCGGTGGATGAGTTCTACCTGCTGGCCCGGATGACGCTCATCAAGGACGAGAGCCTGTTCGACCGCTATGACCGGGCATTCGCCAGCTATTACAAGGACGTCGAAGCGGCCTTTCCGCCGGGCAAGGAGATTCCGGCGGAATGGCTGGTCCAGCGCCTCATGCGGGAGCTCTCGCCGGAAGAAAAGGCCGCCATCGAAAAGCTGGGGTGGGACAAGCTGATGGAATTGTTCCGCCAACGGCTGGAAGAGCAACAAGACCGGCACGAAGGCGGCAACAAGTGGATAGGAACCGGCGGTACTTCCCCCTTCGGCAGTGGCGGGTATCACCCGGAGGGCCTGCGCATCGGCAACGAAAGCGCCGGCAACCGCAGCGCCGTCAAGGCTTGGGAAATGCGCGACTTCCGCGATTACGACGACCAGGTGGAACTGGGCACGCGCAACATCAAGGTGGCGCTGCGCCGACTGCGGCGCTTTGCCCGCGAGGGCGCCGATTACGAGCTGGACCTGGACGACACGATACGCAGCACCGCCCGCAATGCGGGGCACCTGGACCTGCGCATGGTCCCGGAACGCCACAATACCGTGAAGGTACTGATGATGCTGGACGTGGGCGGCACCATGGACGTCCACGTCCAGCGCATCGAAGAACTGTTTTCGGCTGCCCGCAGCGAATTCAAGAACCTGGAAGTCTATTACTTCCACAACTGCCTGTACGACTGGGTGTGGAAAAGCAACCGCCGGCGCCATGCCGAACGCACCCATACGTGGGATCTCCTGCGCAAGTACAACCCTGACTGGCGGCTGATCTTCGTCGGCGACGCCACCATGAGCCCCTATGAAATCCTGCAGCCGGGAGGCTCGGTCGAGTATCACAACGACGAGGCCGGTGCGGTCTGGCTGCAGCGCATGGTCGCCGCCTTCCCTCGCTTTGCCTGGTTGAACCCTGAGCCCGAGGGGCTATGGCCCTACCGGCAGTCCGTGGATATCATCCGCAGGCTGATGCAGGGACGCATGTATCCGGTCACGCTGAGCGGCCTGGAGCAGGCCATGCGCCTGCTCTCCAAGTAATCCCGGTTCCGGGGCGCGCGGCGGGAACATCGTCGCGGTTCGTCACTCCAACCATTTCCTGAACGGTCGACTCAACCTATGCCATCATCGCTTACCGCTTTCCGATCCGGCGGCCTGGGCCGGTCCCTCGCCTGCGTCGCGCTGTCCTTGAGCGCGTTGCTGCCGCCGGCAGTCACCGCCGCCCACGCCGACGCAGACTCCCTGCCGGCCGGCGTCCAAAAGGTCACCTCGGTCGAAGGTATCAGCGAGTTCCGCCTCTCCAACGGGTTGCGGGTCCTGCTCGCCCCCGACCAGTCCAAGCCGACCACCACGGTCAACATGACGTATCTAGTCGGGTCGCGCCACGAAAACTACGGCGAAACGGGCATGGCCCACCTACTCGAACACATGCTGTTCAAGGGCACGCCCTCCATGCGCAACGCGCTGGCCGAGTTTTCGCGGCGCGGACTGCAGGCCAACGGCAGCACCTGGACCGACCGCACGAACTATTTCGCCAGCTTCGCCGCCAATGAGGACAACCTCGAGTGGTACCTGAAATGGCAGGCGGACGCCATGGTCAACTCCCTCATCGCGCGCGAGGACCTCGACTCCGAGATGACGGTCGTGCGCAACGAGATGGAAAGCGGCGAGAACAATCCTTTCCGCGTCCTGATGAGCAAGATGCTGGCATCGGCCTATCAGTGGCACAACTATGGCAAGACGACGATAGGCGCACGTTCGGACGTGGAAAACGTCGACATCGGCCGGTTGCAGGCCTTCTACCGCACCTACTACCAGCCTGACAACGCGGTGTTGATCGTCTCGGGCCGGTTCGACGTCGCCAAGACCCTGGCCGTCATCGCCGACACGTTTGGCAAGATTCCCAAGCCCGAGCGCACCCTACCCCGCCTCTACACTGAAGAGCCGGTGCAGGACGGCGAACGCAGCGTCACGCTGCGCCGGGCGGGCGGCTCGCCCATGGTCGCGGCCATGTACCACACGCCGCAAGGCGGCGCGCCCGATTACGCTGCCATGGACCTGCTGGCCGGCATCCTGGGCGACGCGCCCTCCGGCCGCCTGTACAAGGCGCTGGTCCAAACCAAGCTGGCGGCATCGACCTTTGGCTTCACCTTCGGCATGCACGACCCAGGCGTCATCATGCTGGGCGCGCAGCTGCCGCCGGGCGCCGACATCGACGCCGCCCGCTCGAAGATGCTCGAGACAATCGAGACCATCAAGTCGCAGCCCATCACGGAAGAAGAACTGGAGCGGGCCCGGACCCGCTGGCTCAAGGACTGGGACATGGCTTACAGCGACCCGCAGAAGGTGGGCGTGTCGCTGTCCGAGAGCATCGCCCAGGGCGACTGGCGGCTGTTCTTCCTGACCCGCGACCGGGTCCGCACGGTCAAGCTGGCCGACGTGCAGCGCGTGGCCGAGAGTTACCTACTCCAGTCCAACCGCACGCTCGGCACCTACATCCCGACCGACAACCCGCAACGCGCGCCGGCGCCTAAGCCGCTGGACCTGCAGGCCGAGCTCAAGGACTACAAAGGCGACACCGATTTCGTCCAGGCCGACGCCTTTGATGCGACGCCGGCCAACATCGACGCACGCACGCAGCTCAAGACCCTGGAGCTGCCCAACGGGCCGGTCAAGCTGGCGCTGCTGCCCAAATCCACGCGCGGCCGCCTCGTGCATGCACGGCTGGCGCTACGGTTTGGCGACGCGGAATCCCTGCGCGGCCAACGCGAAATCGCCCGCGCCGTGGGCGCCTTGCTCGACAACGGCACGGCCACGATGACTCGCCAGCAAATCCAGGACCGCTTCGACGCCCTGCGCGCGGACGTCGGGTTTGCCGCGGGCGGCACGGGCGTGGTGGTCGACATTTCCACCACGCGCGACAACCTGCCCGCCACGCTGGAGCTGGTGCTGGACATCCTGCGCAACGCCAACTTCCCGGAAGACCAGCTGGACGAATACCGGCGGCGCGGACTGGCGGCGGTGGAAAGCGCGCGCCAGGAACCCACGGCCGTCGCGCAACAGGCGCTCGCGCGCCACAACAATCCCTGGCCGGCAGATGACCTGCGCTACACGCCCAGCTTCGACGAACAGGAGGCCGCCTACAAAGCGCTGACCCGCGACGCGTTGGTCCGCTTCCACGAGCGCTTCTACGGAGCGGGGCACATTCGCCTGGCCGCGGTCGGGGATTTCGACCCCGAGGTCGTGGAACAGGCACTGACCCGGGGCTTGGCGGGCTGGAAACGGGCGCCCGCCTACACCCGCGTGCCGCATCCTTTCCATGCACCGCCGGCCGAGCGCTTCGACATTTCGCTGCCGGACAAGGCCAACGCCTTCTATATGTCCACGCTTCCGATCCCGCTCCAGGACACTGACCCGGACTACCCCGCCGTGATCCTGGCCAATTACCTGCTAGGCAGCTCGGAAACCTCCCGCCTGTGGATGCGCGTGCGGGAGCGGGAAGGCCTGTCCTACAACGTGCGCAGCCAAGTGTCGGCCTCGTCGTACGAGCCTTCCGGCAGTTGGACCATGTACGCCATCTACGCGCCGAGCAACCGGGCGCGCCTGGAGGCGGCCGTCAAGGAGGAAGTCGAACGCGTGCTGCGCGAGGGTTTCAGCGAGGAGGAAGTCCGGGATGGCATCGCGTCGCTGATGAACCTGCGGCATTTGGCGCGGGCTCAGGACCGGCGCCTGGTGGCGGCCTGGTCCGACTACCTGGAACTCGGCCGCACCTTCGCTTTCGCCGCCGAATCGGACCGCAAGCTGCAGGCGCTCACGGCGGCGGACGTCAACGCCGCGCTGCGCAAGTATTTCAAGCCTGAAGCCTTCAGCACGGCAGTGGCGGGCACGTTCAAATAGCAGGAAGCGCCGGGCCGGGGCCCGCATCCCGGCCCCGGCGCCGCGCTACAGGAGCTTCATGCCCGCGAACTCCTCGCGCACCGTGCCGAGGAAAGCCTCTGCCGCGGGTGACAAGCTGCGGTCGCGCTTGTACACGGCTGAGAAATCGATGGGTACGCGCGGGCCCACCAGCCGGCAACGGGTCAAATTCCCATAGGGCATGCGGGACGCCAGCGCGGACGCCCACATCGAAACCCCCAGGCCACTAGCGGTCATCCAGAATGCCGAGGAAAGAAAGTTGACCTCGTGCACCACGTTCAAGGTCACGCCGGCTTCGGCCGCCGCGGCCTCCATCTGGCGGCGAATGCCGTACGCCAGCCCGGGGCGTACCGCGATCACCGGCTGTGCCGAGAGCTCGCGCCACCGGACCTGGCGCCGGCGGGCGAACGGATGGTCCGTGGCGCACACCAGGCATAGGTGATCGCGCAGCAACAGCCTAGACGCCAGGAGAGGCTCCTCGCGCTCGAGGGTGCCGATTCCGAAATCCACGGCCTCGGATGACACCCGGGACAGAAACTGGTCCGGCGCGCAGTCGTCCAAGACCAATTGGACGCCGGGAAAGTCCTCCCGGAAGCGCCGCACCACGCCGGGCATCAAGACACTGCCCACGGTCGCGGTAACCGCCACATGAACGCGCCCGGTCCGGCACTCGCCCAAGTCCCGCGTCCTCGCCCCGAGCCAGGCCACGTCGCCCAGGATCCGCTCCGCCGTCGCAATGATTTCCTGCGCCGCCTGCGTCGGCACCAGCGAACGCGAGGTCCGGTCGAACAGGCGCAAGTTGAGCGTGGACTCCATTTGCCGAAGCATGGTGCTGACGGCTGACTCCGTGACCGAGAGCCGGTCAGCGGCCGTCGTGAGTTTGCCGAGCCGGTACACGGCAACGAAGGCACGCAGTTGCCGCAGGCTCAACTGGGTTTCGATGCTCATTCAATGTTTTCTCAAGGTTCAATCAAAATCTTTTGATTGGCTTCGGCCCGAGCCGGGTCTTCAATACAGGAAGAAGGGCGGCGCGGCGAGCATACTCTACCCCAGACTCCCTCGCTTGACCCCTCTTTATCCATCAAGCTCGGGAATCTATGTCGAACGACCACAGTAGTACCACCCGCAACCCCGCGTGGAGCGACGAGGAATGGCAAACCCGCATCGACCTGGCCGCGTGCTATCGCCTGCATGCGCACTACGGCTGGACCGACCTCATCTATACGCATATCTCCGCCCGCGTGCCGGGCGAGGAAGAACACTTCTTGCTCAACCCGTTCGGATTGATGTTTGACGAGGTCTGCGCCTCCAACCTGGTCAAGATCGACATCGACGGCAACGTCATCGAACCCACCCCGCACCGGATCCATCGCGCGGGCTTCGTCATCCACAGTGCCATCCATGCGGCGCGCCCCGACGCCCGCTGCGTGATCCACGCCCACACCCGGGCCGGCATGGCTGTCTCGACCATGAAATGCGGGCTGCTTCCGCTCACCCAGCACGCCATGCTGTTCCACGGGAAAGTGGCCTATCACGACAGCGAGGGCTTCGCGAACCAGCTCGCCGAACGCGAGCGGCTGGCCGCCGACCTGGGCGACAAGCCGGTCATGATCCTACGCAATCACGGCACGCTCATTGCCGGGGAAACCATCGGCCAGGCATTCGCGATGATGTGGCACCTGGAGATGGCCATGCAGGCCCAGGTCGATGCCCTCGCGAGCGGCCAGGAGCTGGTGCAGCCGGGCACGGCGTTGGCCGAAAAAATTTCAGCCGCCGGCTTTCGCCCGCCCGGGACGCTGCGCTCGGACGGGACGATGAGCCCCTTGGGGAACCTCGAATGGCCGGCCCTGCTGCGCATGCTGGACCGCAAAGACCCGTCGTATCGAACCTGATCGTTGCAATCCGTCCCCACCCATAACACATGGCGCGGCTTGAACCGCGCGAGGAGACACACGATGTTCCGCCGTTGCCCGAAACTCGTCGTCCGCCTGGTCGCAGCGCTCGCGTTCTTCACCGGGGCTGCCCATGCCTATCCCGATAAACCGATACGCATCATCATCCCCTACGCGCCGGGAGGAGGCGCGGACGGCGTTTCCCGGCTGCTGGCCCAGCGGCTGGAAAAAAGCTTCGGGCAACCGGTACTGGTCGAATCGCGCGCCGGAGGCAATACGGTCATCGCGGCCCAGGCCGTGGCGCGGGCCGCTCCGGACGGCTATACCTTGCTGATGACGGGCGGCTCCACCATGTCGCTGATTCCGCTGACCAGCAAGAAGGTGCCCTACGACCCGCTGGCCGACTTCGCGCCCATCAGCATTCTGTCCAAGGGGCCGTATCTTCTGTGTGTCTCGGCGGAACTGGGCGTCAACACCCTCGACGAGGTCCTCGCGCTCGCGCGCGCCAAGCCCAGCGCCCTGTCCTATGCGTCGAATGCCATCGGCGGTTCTGCGCACCTGGGCATGGAACTGCTGGCACAGCGAGCCAAGGTCCAGCTCAACCACGTTCCATACAAGGGGTTCGCCCCGGCCATCGGGGATGTCGTGTCGGGCCGCACGCCCCTGGCGATGCTGGACCAGGCAACGCTGGGCGGTTTCGGCAAGTCGGGGCGGATCAAGGTCCTGGCTGCCACTTCGCTGACGCGATCCAGCATGTACCCGGACGTGCCGACGCTGGCCGAACTCGGCTTCCCTGGCTACGAGCTGGAAACCTGGTTCGCCCTCTACGCCCCGGCAGGTACCCCGGACTCGATCATCGAAAAACTGGGCGCCGAAGTGCGGGCCTGGCTATCCACCCCCGAAGCCCAGCAGGCCCTGAACGCGCTGGGGCAAGAAGCGGCCGCATCCACGCCTGAAGCGGTCCGCGACCGCATCAAGAGTGAGCAGCAATCCTACGGCCCGCTGATCGAGGCCGCGAAAATCAGTACCGACTGATTCAGGCTGGCGCCGGGACGGGCCAGGGTCAGCTGAAGAATTCCTTCACCCGGTCCGTCCAGGACTTGCTCTGGGGCGAGTGCTTGTCGCCGCCCTCGTTGAGCGAGGCCTCGAACTCGCGCAGTAGCTGCTTCTGCTTCTCGTTCAGGCGCACCGGGGTTTCCAGCACCACGTGGCAGTAGAGATCGCCAGGATAGCTGGAACGCACGCCCCGGATGCCCTTGCCCCGCAGGCGGAACACCTTGCCCGACTGCGTGCCTTCAGGAATGGTGATCTGGCCGCGCCCGCCAAGCGTGGGCACCTCCAGCTCCCCGCCGAGCGCGGCAGTGGTGAAGGGAATCGTCAGCTCGCAGTGCAGGTCGTCGCCATCGCGCTGGAAGATGGGGTGCGGCTTGATGTGGATCTCGACGTAGAGGTCGCCCGGAGGACCGCCGTTGACGCCCGGCTCGCCATTGCCGGCGGACCGGATGCGCATGCCGTCATCGATCCCGGCCGGAATCTTCACCTGCAGCGTCTTATTGCGCCGCACCTTGCCCACCCCGTCGCACGTCGTGCAGGGCTCGGGAATGACCTTGCCCGTGCCGTGGCACGTGGGGCAGGTCTGCTGCACGCTGAAGAACCCCTGCTGCATGCGCACCGCCCCGGTGCCGCCGCAGGTGTGGCAGCTCTTGGGATGCGTGCCCGGCTTGGCCCCGCTGCCATGGCAAGTGTCGCAGTTGTCCCAGCTGGGAACGCGGATTTCGGTCTCGAACCCCGCAGCCGCCTGTTCCAGCGTGATTTCCATGCTGTATTTGAGGTCCGCGCCGCGGTACATCTGGGGGCCGCGCTGGCGCCCGGCGCCGAAGATCTCGCCAAAGATATCGCCAAACGCGTCGGCGAAACTACCTGCCCCGCCGCCCATGCCTCCCGCCGCGGCGGCATCGACGCCGGCGTGGCCATAACGGTCGTAGGCATCGCGCTTGTCAGAGTCGGAAAGAATCTCGTAGGCGTATTTGACCTCTTTGAACTTCTCTTCCGCTTCCTTGGAGTCCGGATTGCGGTCCGGATGGTATTTCATGGCCAGCTTGCGGTAGGCCTTCTTGATCTCTTCCTCGGAAGCGGTGCGGGATACGCCGAGGACTTCGTACAAGTCGCGTTTGGTGGACATGATGGTCTTTCAAGTGGCCTGCGGGAGGCCGTGATCTCTTAGGCGAATAGCTGCGTTGCTATTGACTCTGGTTTGGGTAGGCCCCCTCTGCCCGTCGAAGCCTTCCAGGAGCGGCTCCGGCGAACGGAGGGGGCCTACCCAAAACCCCGCACTGCGCCTTGCGGCGCCGTGCGGGAGACGCTGGGCCCGAACGGGGCGGCCCTCATTGTAGGCTGCCCCGGGCCGGCGGATTATTTGTCGTCGCGCTTGACTTCCTTGAAGTCGGCATCGACCACGTTGTCGTCGGCCTTGGCGCCGCCGGCATTCTCGCCGGAGGCCGCGCCGGCCGCCTGTGCCTGGGCCTGCATGTCGGCATACATCTTCTCGCCCAGCTTCTGCGAGACCTTGGACAGCGCTTCGACCTTGGCATCGATCGTGGCCTTGTCGCCGTCTTTCAAGACGCCTTCGAGGTCCTTGATCGCGGCCTCGATGGCTTCCTTCTCGGAAGCATCGAGCTTGTCGCCGTACTCGGACAGCGACTTGCGGGTGGCGTGGACCAGCGCGTCGGCCTGGTTGCGCGACTGCGCGAGCTCGGCGACCCGGCGGTCCTCGTCGGCGTTGGCCTCGGCGTCGCGGATCATGCGCTCGACTTCGGCTTCGGTCAGGCCGGAGTTGGCCTTGATCGTGATCTTGTTCTCCTTGCCCGTACCCTTGTCGCGGGCGGACACGTGCAAGATGCCGTTGGCGTCGATGTCGAACGTGACCTCGATCTGCGGCACGCCACGCGGCGCGGGCGGAATGCCTTCGAGGTTGAATTCGCCCAGCGCCTTGTTGGCCGAGGCGATCTCGCGCTCACCCTGGTACACCTTGATGGTCACCGCGGGCTGGTTGTCCTCGGCGGTGGAGAAGACCTGGGTGTACTTGGTCGGGATCGTGGTGTTCTTCTTGATCATCTTGGTCATGACGCCGCCCAGGGTCTCGATGCCCAGCGACAGAGGCGTCACGTCCAGCAACAGCACGTCCTTGCGATCGCCGGCGAGCACCGACCCCTGGATGGCGGCGCCAGCGGCGACGGCTTCATCCGGGTTCACATCCTTGCGCGGCTCGCGGCCGAAGAACTCCTTGACCTTCTCCTGCACCTTGGGCATGCGCGTCATGCCGCCGACCAGGATGACGTCATCGATATCCGAGACCTTGATGCCGGCGTCCTTGATGGCGATGCGGCAGGGCTCGATCGTACGTTCGATCAGGTCCTCGACCAGCGCTTCCAGCTTGGCGCGGGTGATCTTCATGTTCAGGTGCTTGGGACCGGAGGCGTCGGCCGTGATGTACGGCAGGTTGATCTCGGTCTGCGAGGACGAGGACAGCTCGATCTTGGCCTTTTCCGCGGCTTCCTTCAGGCGCTGCAGGGCCAGGACGTCCTTCGAGAGGTCCGTGCCTTGCTCTTTCTTGAACTCGGCGATGATGTAGTTGATCAGCACCTGGTCGAAGTCTTCGCCGCCCAGGAAAGTGTCGCCGTTGGTGGACAACACCTCGAACTGCTTTTCGCCGTCGACGTCCGCGATTTCAATGATCGAAATGTCGAACGTACCGCCGCCCAGGTCATACACGGCAATCTTGCGGTCGCCCTTGTCGGTCTTGTCCAGGCCGAATGCGAGCGCAGCCGCGGTCGGCTCGTTGATGATGCGCTTGACCTCCAAGCCCGCGATGCGGCCGGCATCCTTGGTCGCCTGGCGCTGGCTGTCGTTGAAGTAGGCCGGAACCGTGATCACGGCCTCGGTCACTTCCTCGCCCAGATAATCCTCGGCGGTCTTCTTCATCTTGCGCAGCACTTCGGCCGAGACCTGGGGCGGCGCCAGCTTCTTGTCGCGCACTTGCACCCAGGCGTCGCCGTTGTCGGCCTTGACGATGGAGTAAGGCATCAGGTGGATGTCCTTCTGCACCTCGTCTTCTTCGAACCGGCGACCGATCAAGCGCTTGACCGCGTACAGCGTGTTCTTGGGGTTGGTGACCGCCTGGCGCTTGGCCGGCGCGCCCACGAGGATCTCGCCATCTTCCATGTAGGCGACGATGGAGGGAGTGGTGCGGGCGCCTTCGGCGTTCTCGATGATCTTGACCTGCGTACCTTCCATGACTGCCACGCAGCTGTTGGTGGTACCCAGGTCGATGCCTATGATTTTGCCCATGATCCTATTCCTGAAAATCGGAGAATTTTCTTGACTGGTGAATAAATTGGGGGATTCTTCGTGATTTCAATGCCTGCGATGACATCGTTCAATCGCGGCGGACCCGCATACCTCACTTCGGCGCAGCGACCGTCACCAACGCCGGGCGCAGCACCCGATCCACGATCATGTAACCCTTTTGCAGCGTCTGGACGATGGTATTGGCCGGCTCATCCGACGGCACCGAGGCGATGGCCTGATGGTGATGGGGGTTGAATTTGTCCCCGGGGACGGGAGCGATCTCCATCAGCTTGTTGCGCTCGAACGCGCCGGTCAGCTGCTTGAGCGTCACTTCCACGCCTTCGCGCAGGGACTCCAGGGACTGGTTTTCCTGGGCCAGCGCGGCCTCCAGACTGTCCCTGACCGGCAGCAGGCTCTCGGCAAAGGACTCGATGCCGAACTTCTGCGCCTTGGCCACTTCCTCCTGGGCGCGACGCCGCACGTTGTCGGCCTCGGCCACCGCCCGCAGCATGGCATCGTAATGCTCCTTGGCCTGCGCCTGGGCAGCGGCCAATTGGGCTTGCAGCTCGGCGACCGGATCCTCCTGCGCGGGCTCCTGGACCGGGTCTTGGGTTTGCTGCGTCGCAGCATCCGTCACGGGCTGATCCGGTTCCGGAATGGGTTGGTCGCCAGGCTTTTGCTCAGCCGACATTGATGCCTCCATAAAAAACCAATTAAATCAGGGACTTGTTGAGATACTATGCGCAAGGTGGGGATGAACGCCCCTATTTCAAGAGGGGGAATATACCCTCAAGCGAAAATACCCCGCCCGCGCGGTAGCCCTCCTGCCCCGCGCGCAAACGTGGCGGCTCCCGCTCAGTGCGCCGAAAAGGATTTGAGTTTTTCGAGCTGGCGCCGGTCGTGCTTGGTGGGGCGGCCCTTGATGTGGGCGGACGGATCGACATTCTGCTTGCGCAGCTCCAGCGCTTCGAGCCGGCGCTTGAGCCCTTGCGGCGTCTCGTCGTAGAGCGTGCGGGCGAATACCGCCGGCCCCCGCTGCGCAGACAAGCCCCGCACCAGGACTTCCCAGTCCTGCTCGCCCGCGCGGATCTGCAGGATGTCCCCGGGCCGCACGGACCGGGACGGCTTGACCCGATCCCCGCCCACTTTGACCTGCCCCGCCTCGACGGCCGCCTGGGCGAGCGACCGGGTCTTATAAAACCGGGCCGCCCAAAGCCACTTATCGATTCGTAGTTCTTCCATTTCCATCCTGTGCATGCATTGCACGGTCAAGAGGCCGCCCGGGCCTTCGCCCCACCCAACCCTGCAGGTGCCGTTCCGCCAGGTCGGCCAGGGCAGCGACCCAGGGACCGAAGTCGTTCAGGGCGGGAATGTAGCGGAGCTGGCGTCCGCCGGCGGCGACGAAAGCCTCTTTGGCCTGCACCGCGATCTCTTCCAAGGTTTCGATGCAGTCGGCGACGAAGCCCGGGCAGAACACGTCCACGTCGGCCACGCCGGCCTGGGCCAACTCCTTGAGCCTGGGTTCGGTATACGGCTGCAGCCATTCGGCGGCGCCGAAGCGGCTCTGGAACGTCACCTCTGCCTCCCCGGCGGCCAGCCCCAGCTCCTCGGCCAGCAGGCGGCCGGTGCGCAGGCACTGGTCGTGGTAAGGGTCTCCGAGCTCCGCGCAGCGCTTGGGCACGCCATGGAAACTCAACACCAGCTTCTGCCCCCGCCCCTCCCGTTCCCAAAATTCGCGGATGCGGGAGGCCATGGCGCCGATGTAGCCGGGATCGTCATGGAAGTCCCGCACGTAGCGGATTTCGGGCACGTTGCGCAGGCAGGCAAGGCGCGCGCCCACCCCGTCGACGACCGCAGCCGTGGTGCTGGCCGCATATTGCGGATAAAGCGGCAGTACGAGGATGCGCTCGCACCCCGCGGCACGCAGGGCGCCGATGCCGTCGGCCAGCGACGGAATCCCGTAGCGCATGGCAAGCGCCACCTCCACGTCCAGGCCCCGGCCCGAGAGCTCGCCCCGCAGCCGCTCGCCCTGGCGCCGGCTCCACACCATTAGCGGAGAGCCTTCGGGCATCCATATCGAGGCATAGCGCCGTGCCGCCTCCCGGGGGCGCAAGGTCAGGACGATGCCGTACAGGATGGGCAGCCAGAGGAAGCGCGGGAGTTCGACCACGCGCGGATCCGAGAGGAATTCGGCCAGGTAGCGGCGCACCGCGGCCGGGGCGGGCGCGTCCGGCGAGCCCAGGTTGACCAGGAGCAAGCCGGTACGGGTAGGGTGGCCGGCTGGCGCCGAGGGCTCGGGAAGGAAGCGCATGAAAGGCTTTCCGGTGTGTCGCGCAGGCGAGGGTTAGCAATGGCTCAAGGCGTTCGACAACAGGCGGGCCGTAATGTCGACGATGGGAATGACGCGCTCATACGACATTCGCGTCGGGCCGATCACCCCTACCGTCCCGACGACCTTGCCGTCCACGCCGTAGGGGGCGGTAATGATGCTGACTTCTTCCATCGGCACCAGCTGGGAATCCCCGCCGATGTAGATCTGCACCCCCTGGGCGCGGCTGGACATGTCGAAAAGCTGCATGAGGTCCGTCTTTTTCTCGAAGAGCTCGAACATCTTGCGCAGCTTGTCCATGTCGGAGGCCAGGTCCGAGACGCCAAGCAGGTTCAGCTCGCCGGAAATCACCACGCCTTCGTTTTCGCTTGCCGCCTCGACGCTGGCATCCACCGCCTGCGCCATGAGCTTGGAGATGTCGTCCCGCAGCCGGCTCAGCTCTTTCTGCAGCAATTGCCGGGCGTCGTCGAAGGACTTGCCGCTGAAATGCTGGTTGAAGAAATTAGCGGCCTCAGTGAGCTCCGACGACGAGTAATCGCGCTGCACCGACAGGATGCGGTTCTGCACGTCGCCTTCGGGCGTCACGATGATCAGCAGGACGCGCCGCTCCGAAAGCCGGATGAATTCGATCTGGCGGAAGACTTGGCTGCGCTTGGGCGCCATGACCACGCCGGCGAAATGCGTGAGGTTGGACAGCAGCGAGGCGGCCGCCGCGATGACGCGCTGCGGTTCCGCCGAAGGCAGCATGTTCTGGATATGGGACGCCTCCGACACCTCGTACGGCTGCACGGTAAGCAGCGAATCCACGAACATGCGGTAGCCGCGCGGCGTGGGCACCCGCCCGGCCGACGTGTGCGGGCTGTGGATCAAGCCATGCTCTTCGAGGTCGGCCATCACGTTGCGGATGGTGGCCGGAGAGAGGTCGAAGACCTTGGAAAGCGTACGCGAGCCGACAGGCTGTCCGTCACTAATGTAACGCTCGATGAGAGCTTTCAACAACGCACGTGCGCGATCGTCCATAAGCCTATTTTACCCCGTAGGGTGTGCGCCGTCCCCGTCGAAACGGCCGGAACGGGACGGATTTTGTTCAATGCCGCATTCTTCCGCCCATATAATGGACGCATGCATTTTCCCATCGTCGCCCTGGTTGGCAAATATCACGACACCGGCATTGCCGCCCCGCTGCGCGCCGTCGCGCAGATGCTGCGCGAGGCCGGCCGCGAGGTCTTGTTCGAAAAAGACACCGCTGCCAACATCGGCGTCGATGAATATCCTGCCGCAACCGTGGAAGAGATCGGGCAGCGCGCCTCGCTCGCCATTGTCATGGGCGGGGACGGCACCATGCTCGGCGTGGCGCGCCAGCTGGCGCCCTGGGACGTGCCCGTCGTAGGCATCAACCATGGCCGGCTCGGCTTCATCACCGACATCCCGCTCGAAGACGCCTGTACCGCCGTGGCAGGCATGCTGAACGGCGAATACGAATCCGAGACCCGCACCCTGCTCGCCTCCAGCGTGATCCGCGGCGATACCACGCTGGTCTCGGCATTGGCGCTGAACGACGTGGTCCTGAGCCGGGCCGGGCTGGGCGGCATGGTGGAAGTCACGGTGCAGGTCGACGGCCTATATATGTCGAAGCAGCGCGCCGACGGGCTCATCATCGCCACGCCCACCGGCTCGACGGCCTACGCGCTCTCGGCCAACGGCCCCATCCTGCACCCGGCCCTGCGCGGGCTGGTGCTGGTGCCGGTGGCCCCGCAGGCCCTCTCGAACCGGCCCATCGCCATCCCGGACGACTGCACCATCGAAATCACGCTGACGCGCTCCCCGGGCGGCCGGGACGAAAGCGCGAGCGTCCACTTCGACATGCAAAGCTGGTCCTCGCTCCAGGAAGGCGATCGCGTCCTGGTGAGACGCGCCGAACATACGATCCGCTTCCTGCATCCGGCCGGATACAGTTATTTTTCCACCTTGCGGCGCAAGCTGCACTGGAACCAGATCTCGGGCACTGCAATCGACTAACCCTGCCCCGTCCCTCTTCCGGCTTCATCCGTATGCTGCGCGCCCTGCACATCAGCGATTTCGTGATCGTCGACCACACCGAAGTCGAATTCGGCCCGGGCTTCACCGTTTTTTCTGGCGAGACTGGCGCGGGCAAATCCATCCTGATCGACGCCCTGGCCCTGGCCCTGGGCGAACGGGCCGACGCCTCGGTGCTGCGGGAAGGCGCGAGCCGCGCCGAAGTCAGCGCGGTATTCGACGTACCCGCATCGCTGCGCGACTGGCTGGCCGAGCGCGAGCTGGATACCGAAAGCCTGGTGCTACGCCGCGTGGTCGACGCCCAGGGCCGCAGCCGGGGCTACATCAACGGCGTGCCTGCCACCCTCACCCAGTTGCGCGAGTTGGGCGAGCGGCTGGTCGACATCCACGGCCAGCACGCCCACCAGAGCCTGCTCAAGCCGCATTTCCAGCGCGACATGCTCGACGACCACGGCGGGCACGGCGACATGCGCCGCGCGGTGGCCGAGGCCTGGAAAGCCTGGCGCGAACTGGAACGCAAGCTGGAGGAAGTCGAGCGGAACGCCGCCATGCTGGCCCAGGAGCGCGAGCGCCTGCAGTGGCAGGCGGACGAACTGGGCCGCCTGGCGCTCAAGCCCGGTGAATGGGACGAACTCCAGGCCGAACACAAGCGGCTGGCCCATGCCCAGGCCCTGATAGACGGCGCCAGCCAGGCCATCGCGGCGCTCGATGAAGACGACGATTCCGCCCATTCCCGCCTGGCCGCCGCGGCCCAGCGCATCGCCCAGCTCGCGACGCACGACGCCGCGCTCGCGCCGGTCGCCGAAGCCTTGGAATCGGCCCGCATCGCGCTGCAGGAGGCGGTCTCCGACCTGAACGGCTATCTCTCCCGGCTCGAACTCGATCCGCAGCGCCTGGCCGAGGTCGAGGCCCGCCTGCAGGCAGTGTTCGACACGGCCCGCAAGTTCCGGCTCCAGCCCGAGCAGCTGGCGGCGCAGCATGCCGCGCTGCTGGCGCAACTCGACACGCTGAAAGACGCCGAAGACGTCGAAGCCCTGCGCAAGAGAGCCGCCAACGCGAAGGCTGCCTACGAGGAGGCCGCCGCCAAACTGAGCCGGGCCCGCCGCAAGGCGGCCGCATCGCTCGGCAAGGCCGTGACACAGGCCATGCAGGCCCTGGCGATGGGCGGCGGCAAGTTCGAAGTCGCCGTGGAACCGTCGGACCCGGGTCCTGCGGGCAACGATGCCATCGAATTCCGGGTGGCGGGCCATGCCGGCACGACGCCGCGCCCCCTCTCCAAAGTGGCCTCGGGCGGAGAGCTGGCGCGGATCTCGCTTGCGCTGTCGGTCATCGCCAGCCGCGCTGCCCGGGTGCCGACCCTGATATTCGACGAGGTGGACACCGGCATAGGCGGGGCTGTCGCGGAGGTGGTCGGCCGCCTGCTGCGGGAGCTCGGCAGCCTGCACCAAGTGCTATGCGTGACGCACTTGCCGCAGGTGGCGGCCTGCGGCAACACGCACCTGCGGGTGGACAAACGCCAGGAAAATGGAACGGCGGTTTCGACGGTCACCGTACTCGACCGGAGCGGCCGGGTGGACGAAATCGCCCGCATGTTGGGCGGCATAGAAATCACCGCCACCACGCGCAAGCACGCGCGCGAGATGATAGGAAGCCATTGACGGGCGGGCATCCAGCCCGTCCCGTGCGGCGGCTATCGATTCTTGGTGCAGTTCTGGCAAATGCCGTAGAGCGACAGGGCATGCCCGGTCAGCACGAAATTGTGGTCTTTCGCGATTTTCTGCTGGCGCTTTTCGATTTCCGGGTCGAAGAATTCCTCGACCTTGCCGCAATTCGTGCACACTAGGTGGTCGTGGTGATCGCCCTCGTTCAGCTCGAACACCGCCTTGCCGCTGTCGAATTGGCTGCGGATCAGCAGGCCGGCCTGCTCGAACTGGGTCAGCACGCGATAGACCGTCGCCAGTCCGATTTCCACACTGTCGCCTATCAACGCGCGATAGACATCCTCGGCGCTCATGTGGCGCACTTCAGCCTTGCGGAAGACATCCAGGATCTTCAGCCGGGGAAATGTCGCTTTCAGGCCTATACTCTTGAGTTCGCTTTGATCAGTCATGATGGTCCCTTTGAAAGCGGTTCGGTGTATCGGTTCCTTCCGACGCGGAAGCCCCATTGCCGGCCTGCGAGCGACCGCCGAACCGCGACGCGGAATACTTTCCCTGCACGCGCACTCGGCGGACGGGCGGCGGCAGCACGGCCCGGCATGGTCGTGCGCGCGCAGCGCTCCTTCCGTCCTGGCAGCCGCCCGAGAAGGTTGGGAACGCGCCGAAGAACCCAGGCGCTTCCCGAGAGCTTTATGATAACGGTTTCCCCAATGAAGACGAGTGCGGATCTGTGCCAAACGCCCTGATTTCCCTTCTCTACGGCCGAGCAGGCGTCCTGCGCCGGCTGGCGCCGGTCGCGCTGCTGAGCTTGGCCGCATGCAGCACGATCAACGACTATGTGCCGGGCTTCATCAAGCCCTACCGGCCCGACATCCAGCAAGGCAATTGGCTGACCCGGGAACAGGTGGAACTGCTGCGTCCGGGCATGACCCGCGAGCAGGTCCGATTCGCATTGGGCAGCCCCACGCTGACGAGCATTTTCCACGCCGACCGCTGGGACTACCCCTATCTGTACACGCCCGGATACGGCAAGACGGAGAAGCGTCTCTTTACCGTCTATTTCGTCAATGACCGGCTGGACCGCTGGGAAGGCGACGAGCAGCCCAACCGCCAGCCCTTCCAACAAAAGGATGCGCGCGAGGCGCTAGACACGGCTGCCCCGCCGCAACAGGCCGAGCAGGCCGCCGGGCCCAGGCCGGACGGCGACGCCACGCCGCCTTCCGCACAGCAAGGTGCCATGACGCATACGCCCCTGACGACGGGCGGCATGGCTGTGCCGGGCGCGCTCGACCCCGCATCGAACCCGCCGGCGGCCGCCGCGCCCAATGAATCCGCCACGTCCCCCCGATAACACTAAGTGCCAATGACTCCTCTACGTATCGCCATTGCTGGGTCCACCGGCCGCATGGGCCGCATGTTGATCGAAACGGTGCTCGCCGCGCCTGACCTGCAGCTGACCGTCGCGCTGGATCGAGCCGGCAGCCCGGCCCTCGGCCGCGACGCGGCCGAATTCCTCGGCAAGGCCAGCAACGTCTCGATCACAGACAACCTGGACGCCCTGGCCGAGGCTGACTGCCTGATCGACTTCACGCGCCCCGAAGCCACGCTCGCCCACCTTGAAGCGTGCCAGCGCCACGGCGTCAAGATGGTGATCGGGACCACCGGCTTCGATGCGGCCGGCAAGGCTGCGATCGAAGCCGCATCGCAGAAGGTAGGCATCGTATTCGCCCCCAACATGAGCGTGGGCGTGAACGTCACGCTCAAGCTCCTGGACATTGCCGCCCGCATCCTGAAAGACAATTACGACGTGGAAGTCTTCGAGATCCACCACAAGCACAAGGTGGATGCGCCGTCCGGAACGGCCCTGAAAATGGGCGAAACCGTGGCCCAGGCCTGGGACAAGCCGCTTTCCGAGATCGCGGAATGGGCGCGGCACGGCGAAACGGGCGCCCGCAAGCCAGGCACCATCGGCTTTTCAGTCGCCCGCGGCGGCGACGTGGTCGGCGACCACACCGTATTTTTCTGCGGCCCGGGCGAGCGGATAGAAATCACGCATCGGTCCGCCAGCCGCGTCACCTATGCCGAGGGCAGCCTGCGCGCCGCCCGTTACCTGGCCGACAAGCCCACCGGGCTGTACGACATGCAGGCCGTGTTGGGGCTCTAAGGCCGGCGTTGCGGCATCCGGTTCGGCCGGATGCCGCATTCCCACGGCCGCCGGCCGCGCCCATCACCACGGCGTCAACGCCAGCGCGCGGTGGCGCACGTCGACCGCCACCTGCAAGCGCTGCGCGACCTGGGACAGCGGCACGACCTCGTGGGCCGCGCCAAGTGCAATGGCCTCGCGGGGCATGCCGAACACCACGCTGGTGGCTTCGTCCTGGACCAGGTTATAGCCCCCCGCCTCGCGCAGGGCCAGCATGGCGCGCGCGCCGTCCTTACCCATGCCGGTCAGCATCACCGCCACCGCCCCTGGCCCGGCGGCCCGCGCCACCGATAGAAACAAGACCTCGACCGAGGGACGGTGGCGATTCACCGGTTCCCCTTCCGACAGATTCGCGTAATAACCGACGAGCGGCAGATAGCGTACGGCCAGATGCGCATGGCCTGGTGCGACGTACGCACAGCCGGGATACAAGCGCTCGTTGTGCTCGGCCTCCTTGACGTGCAGCCGCGAATGTTTGTCTAGCCGCTCGGCGAAGCTGCGCGTAAAGCCCGGCGGCATGTGCTGGGTGATCACCACCGGCGGCAAGCCGGGGGGCAAGCCGCCCAGCACTTCGCGCAGCGCTTCGGTGCCGCCCGTCGATGCGCCGATCGCGATCAGCAACCGGTGATCGTATGTCGGCGCAGGCCCTCCCGGCCCGCCTTCTCCGCACCCGTACGCGGAACAACCGCTCATGCCAGCTCCCTCAGTCCCGGACGCGTGCATACACCGTGCGCCCCTGTAGCTGGAATTTGTGCTGGCCCTGGGAGAAGCTTTCGGAGTGCCCGACGAAAAGCAGCGCGCCCGGAGGCATCAGGCTCGCCATGCGCTCGATCACGTTCAATTGCGTGGGGCGGTCGAAATAAATGAGGACGTTGCGGCAAAACACCGCGTCGAGCGGCCCGCGGACGCGCCATACCGGATCGAGCAGGTTCTGCTGGCGAAAGCTCACGAGGGCGCGCAGCTCCGGGCGCACGCCATAGAGGCCGTCGCCTTGGGGACGAAAATACCGGCGCACCTGCCCGTCGGGAACCCGAACCAGCTGGTCGCTACGGTATGCCCCCTGCCGCGCGACGGACAAGACCTGCGTATCGAGGTCGGTGGCGAGGATCCGCACGGGCGGGGCCAGGCTGCTGAAGGCTTCGGCCGCGGTGATGGCGAGCGTCCATGCTTCTTCACCACTGGAGGCCGCTGCGCACCAGACCTGCAGGGGCTGTCCGTTGTTCTCGGCGGCCCGCCGCTTCAGGTGCGCGGCAAGAATGGGAAAGTGATGGCTTTCCCTATAGAAATACGTGAGGTTGGTCGTTAATGCATTGACGAAGTATTCCCACTCCGGCGCGCCGGCGCGCAAACCTTCGAGATAAGCACTGAACGATGAACGCCCCGTGGCACGGAGCCGCCTGGCCAGGCGGCTGTACACCATGCTGCGCTTGGCGTCGGACAGCGAAATGCCGGTATGCTGGCGCAACAGCGTGCGTATGCGATCGAAATCCTGGTTGCTGAAGGCGAACTCGGTTCCGACCAGAATATCGGACATGCCCGGTGCGCCGTCGGCCATGGCCAGAGGAGAAGGTCTGGAGGTCACGGTTTGCCCTGAAAAACGCGCCTTGAGGGTGCCGCATGACGAAGCAGCGGCGGGCCCTCACGCTATCATTGAATGGATTAACGGCAACTCTCTGCAAATCATTAAGCATGTTCCATCGCGGCCCAGTCCTCGCGCAGAGCTCCTTTTCCATCGGAGTCCCGCCTCCTTTCATGACGGCTCCGGGCACTGCTTATCCCGGGGTGGGAACGGACGGACGCACCCCCCATCAACTGGCGATTCTCTTCGTCGAAGATTCGCTCGCCGACTTCACCCTGATGCGTGCAGTGCTGGTGGACGCGGGGCTGAACGTCACCGCCCGCTGCGTCGATACCGAGGCCACCATGCGCCAGGCGCTCGCCGAGCGCGAATGGGACGCCATCATCAGTGATCATTCCCTGCCCACGTTCAGCGGCCTGCGCGCCCTGAAAGTCGCCAAGGAAGTCGGTTTCCGCGGCCCCTTCCTGATCGTGTCGGGGGCCATCGGCGAAGAGAGCGCCGTCGAAGCGATGCGCGCCGGTGCCGACGATTACGTCATGAAGAACAACCTGCGCCGGCTGCCTCCCGCACTCGAGCGCGGACTGCGCGAAGTCCAGACCCGGGACCAACGCCAGCGCGCGGAAACCGCGCTGGCCTCGGCGCACGACCAGCTCAATGCCATCTTTTCGGCAACGCCGGTGGCCCTGTTCGCCATCTCGCGCGAGCGCATCGTCACCATGTGGAGCCCGGCCTTCGAGGACCTCACCGGCCTGAACGCAGCGCAGGCGCTGTCGCGCCCCTTCGCCCTGCCCTCGCAGGAAGACACCTGGAAATTACTCACGCTCATCGCACCGGCACTCGATGGCACCGCCGTGCGCGGCCTGCCGTTCAGCATCGAGACCCGCGGCGAAAAACACGAACTGCTGGTCTCGGCCAGCCCGCTCAGCGGGTCTCCCCCGTCGGGCTGCGTCGTCGCCCTGTCGGACGTCACGCACCTGGCCCACGCACAGGCCGAACTGAGCCGCTCCGAGCGCCAATTGCGGGAGCTGTCGCGCCACACAGAGCGCCTGCGCGAGAAAGAGCGTGCCGAGATCGCGCGCGAAATCCACGACGACCTGGGCGCGCTGGTGACCCGCATCCGCGCCGACCTGGCGCTGGCGCGACGTCGCTCGCGGGAACAAGACACGGCCAAGTTGCTGGAGCAGGCCGAACAAATGGTCGCCTCGCTGGGAGACGCGATTTCCCGCATCGCGCGGGCCATGCGCCCGCCTGTCCTTGACTTCGGCATCGTGGCGGCGATCGAATGGCAGGCCCGCGACTTTGCGCAGCGCACCGGCATCGCCGTCAACGTCCACACCAACCAGGACGACCTGGCCCTGGACCTGGAGCGATCGATCGCGATTTTCCGCATCTTCCAGGAAGCGCTGACCAACGTCTTCAAGCATGCGCAGGCCACCCAGGTCGACGTCGACTTGTTCGCCGACGACAACACCCTGAGCCTGGAAGTCCGGGACAACGGCATCGGCCTGTCGTCGGATGCGCTGCGCAAGCAAACGTCTTTCGGCCTACGCGGCATGATGGAGCGCGTCCACGACCTGGGCGGATGGATGGACATCAGCGGATCGCCCACCACGGGGACGCCTCCGTTTCGAGGCACTACACTTATGATCTCGATCCCGCTGAATCCTCAGGAAGCACCCATGAATTCGAACGGGAGCAAGCATCCCCATCACGAACCGGAGGACCTGGAATGATCCGCCTGGTTCTCGCCGACGACCATGCCATCGTGCGATCCGGCCTGCGCCAGATCGCACAAGCCGAGGAAGGCATCACGGTGGTAGGCGAAGCGGCCGACTGCGGCGAATTGCTGGACGTGCTGCGCAAGACCGAGGCGGACGTCGTGCTGATGGACATTTCCATGCCCGGCAAGAGCGGCCTCGAAGGGCTCAAGCAGGTGCGCGAGCGTTGGCCGAAGATCGCCGTGCTGATGCTCAGCATGTATCCGGCAGACCAATACGCGGTGCGCAGCGTCAAGGCGGGCGCCGCCGGCTACCTACACAAGAACTCGCCGCCCGAGATGGTCATCGAGGCGATCCGCACGGTTGCGCGCGGCAAGAAATACATCACGCCGGAATTGGCCGAGCAGCTGGCCACGCACCTCAGCCAGGGCGACGAGCGCCCGCCTCACGAGCTGTTGTCGGACCGCGAATACCAGACCATGGTGATGATCGCCTCGGGCCGCACGCTGACGCAGATCGCGGAGGAAATGTCGCTCTCGCCAAAGACAGTATCGGTATACCGCGCGCGGCTGCTGGAGAAGATGAAGCTCAAGAACAACGCGGAGCTGACGCACTACGCGCTCAAGCACAAGCTCGTCGAATAAAGCAGGCAGATCTTGGCATCAGGGCCTGCGGCAACCGGGCCCGGGGCCTGGCCAAGGTCGGCAGCGTCGAGTTGCCGGGGCGCCGGACCCGCTTGCGGCAGGCCCTGTGATGCCTCGCACGGATCTATCCGTTCAAGGGAATCGTCCCCACCGCCTCGCGCCCACCGTCTTCGTAGGTCAGGTCCTTGAACGTCAACGCCTTGGCCATCGCAATGCCGCGCCCGTGCATCTCGAACGCCCGGTCGGGTGACATCTCCAGGTACTCGCGCCAATCAAAGCCGTTGCCCTGGTCCCGCACCCGAAAGCGTATCCATTGCGGCCCGCGCTCGAAGCTCACCGTCGCCACGCGATCCCGGTAAGGCGGCAGCGACAGCCGCCGCTCGATCTCCGCGGTCCAGCGGCCCTCCATGCTCAAACGCCCTTTTTCCTGGAAACCAATCTCCAGATTGCCGTGTTCGACGGCATTGACCATCAACTCGGCCAGCCCGATCACCGCCACCTCGGGGGCAGGACACAGCTTGGCCAGGAAAAAAGCGAGCTGGCGGGCCTCCACCAACGAGACGAACTCGAACAACGCCTGCCGCATGTGTGCGAACACGTCATGCACGTCGGAAAGCCGGCGCCGCAATCCTTTCTGCTTGGCTCGAAACTCGATGGCGGCCCCTACCACCGCCGTGAGCATGTCGTGCTCGTACGGCTTGGTGAGGTAATAGTAGGCGCCCCGGTGTATGCCTTCCAGCACGTCGGAGGGATGCGATACCGCCGTCTGCATGATGACCGGGATATCGGCGAAACGGCGATCCGACCGGATGCGCGCAAGCAGCTCGATGCCGTCTATGCCCGGCATCATGCGGTCAAGGACGATCAGGTCGAAATCGACGCCGGAGCCCTGCAGCACCTCCCAGGCCTGGATGCCGTCCTGCACGCATCGCAGGCGATAACGGGGGTCCGACAAGAGCTCAGAGATGATCTCGAGATTCAGCGGCTCGTCGTCGACGACGAGGATGTTGAATGGTTCCTGTGGCATGGGGTCACCGAGCTGAACGGAAAACAGCGCTGGCGGCGCATTCGCGTCCCGACGCCACAGCGTCCTCTAGGCGTCTACAAGTAGTTGAATATCGACAGCCGGGCAATCTGCGTATACGTCTGTTGCGCAGCCTGCACCGTGTACGTGCGCTTGGCCAGCTCGCCCGTCAGTTCCGTCATCGTTTCGATATCCGATCCTACCACGCGCGATATTTCCTCCGTGACCTGGTCGCCGCGCGCCTCGCCTGCGGTGGTGGCCGCCTCGATTTCGTTCAGCCGGCTGCCGATGGAAGAACGGGCCTCGAGCAGGCGGTTCAAGGCGGCATTCAAGTTCAGGTTCACTTCGTACAAGGCGTTCGTGCGCGCCGTGGATTCGTGGCCGGTATCGGGCAAGCCCAGCGCGGCGATCGCCTGGTCCAGGGTATCGAAAACGCTCTGCGACGACGCCGGCCCGAAGGTGATCCGGTCTCCTTGCGCGGGCCTGCCGTTGAAGCTGACCTGGATGCCCGCCATCTCCACGACCTGCCCATCCCCCAGCAAGCCTGTGCCGACTTCGGCGCCGTCCCTGTCGGTGATCGTGTACGCGCCGTCGACGCCGAACTCGATGGTATAAGGCCCGAAGGGCGCGGCCGCGTTCCAGGCTTGCCTGTCCTTGATCACGCCGGCAGACAGCGTCGCGCTACCGGTGTTGGCTCCATCGGCCTTGACCTCCAAGCCGTTCTGCCCCGTGGGGATGTCGCCGAACAGGTAATGACCCGAGAAGCTGATGTCGATCACGCGGTTCGGCCCGATCTGGCTTTGGCGCACGCCGGAATCGCCCTGGTAGACGACGCCGGCAGCCGTCCGCACGAAGGGCTGGTTGTCGCGCTTGTAGCCGGCGAAGATGTAGTTGCCGTTTTCGTCCTGCGTGTTCGCCACGCTCAGCAGTTGGTCGCGCAGCGCCCGCAGGTCGGCCAGGATAGATTGCCGGTCTTGCTCGTTCAGCGTACCGCCACCCGCCTGCACGATGCGCGCCAGGGCTGCCTGGAGCGTGTTGCCGGCCTCGACCAAGTAGTTTTCGGTCGCTTCGAGCATACCCTTGGCGTCGGCCTGGTTACGCAGCATTTGCTCGTTGGCCTGCCGCGTTGCCTCCAGGGCTACCTCGCGGCTGGCCGCCACCGGGTCGTCGGAAGGAGTCAGCAGCTTGCGTTGGGCGGATAGCTGCTGCGAAACCTGCATCAATGCACTCTGCTGGCTGTTGATGGCGCGTATGCTGCTGTCGTAGAACTGATTGGTGCTGACTCTCATGGGTGCTATGTCCGGTTTCGGTGTCGGGAAGCGCGCCTAGTCGTGCCCCGCGCGATGTCAATGAAGGGCGGCCAACAACTGGTCGAACAGCTCGGAAGCCAGGCCGAGCACCTTGCCGGCGGCCGCGTAGGCCTGCTGATAACGCAAGAGGTTGGCGCCTTCTTCATCGAGGTTGACCCCCGCCAGCGATTGCTCGGCGGCGACGGCTTGGTCGTACGCGCCCTGCTGGGCCGCCTTGCTGACGTTGATCGAGGCCGCGCGCGTGCCGACCTGGGAGATCAACGCGGCATAGGAATCGGTCAACGTACTGCCACCGGCGATCTTGGTGGTGGCCAGCCCGGCCAGGGCCAGCGCGTTGCGGTTGTCGCCAGAAGGATCTCCCGGATCGGCGACGACCGTGATCACGTCGCCCGCAGCCGGCGTGCCGGACACGTCGAAGGCCCAGCCGTTGTACGCGATGGTCTGCTGCGGCGGCTGCAAGGTGCCGGACGACAGCACGGAGCCGTCTTCGCCCACCAGTTCATACCCAGAGGCGGATGTAAAACGCACCGTGATCGAGGTGCCGTAATCGATATTGGACGACTCCACCGAACGCAGCCGCGAGGCCACGACCGTCCCTGCGTTGCCGGCCGCGACATCCAGGCGCATGGGCGCGGCGGCGGCCAGCTTGCCGGGGTCGGTAAGCAGCACCTCCAGGCCCACGGCCGCCTGGCTGGCCACTTCGATGGTGAAGGTGTCGCCATCGGCCAAGTCGCCGGCGATGAGCCCGATGCGCAGGCCGTCGACGTCCTGCGGCAGCGACGAGAACGGACCAAACTCGGCACCGTCGTCGAGCCGCGTCACCACATATTCGTCACCCACCCGCGCCAGCTGGTAGTCGCTGCCCGTGAGCGACCGGGCATCCGCGATGCTCACCGCCACCCGCGCATCGCCGGCATTGCCGCGCGCACCGAAGGCGACCGGATTACCCAGCTTGAACAAGGCCTGCCCCGGCTGACCGGACAGGTCGATGCCGAACTGTTGCTGCTGGTTGTAGGCCGAGACCATCGCAATGGCAAGCCGCCCCAGCTCCGACTGGGCCTGGGCGAGCTCGGTCTCGCGGAACTGCAGGAGCGCGCCGAGCTGGCCGCCCGCGACATCGCTTCGGTTCAGGGGGGTGGCATAGCCCCCGACCTTGAGCGAGAGCCGGATCCCGGAGGAAGCATGCGGATCCTGGGTGTCGATCTGCATTTCCGACGCGAGGTGATCCAGGACCAGGGGCTGCCCATTGCTCAGGTACACATTCACGCTGGAACCTTGCACGCTGGTCGTGATGCCGACCAGCTTGCCCAGCTCGCGCAGCAGCACGTCGCGCTGGTCCAGCAAGTCGTTCGGGGCCTGGCCGTTGCCGGCGGCGTAGCCCTCGTTGATCTTCGCGTTGTAGGTGGCGATGCTCTGCGCGAGCTGGTTGATCTGGCCAACGGTGGCCGCGGCCTGGTTGCCGATGCCCTGCCCGAGCGTGGCGAGGTCTTCGCTCACAGTGCGGAAACGCGTCGCCGCCGCTTGCGCCGCGGCCAGCGCGCCTTGGCGCGAGGCGTTCTCGTTCGGGTTCTGGCTGAAGCGGCTGATGGCGGTGTACAAATCGTTCAGGCTCTGGTTGATGCCGGTGTCTGGCGTACCGAGCCGGTTGATGAGCCCGCTCATCTGGTCGGAATAGGTGCTGAGGTAACTCAGCGCCGATGCCGACTGGCTCGCCTGGGCGGTGAGGAATTCGTTGTAGGCGCGCTGCACGGTGACCACGTCCACGCCCTGGCCGAGATACGCTCCGCCGCTGAAGCTGGACCGGGCCGACTGCAGGACGACCTGCTGCCGGGAATAGCCTGGCGTGCCCTGGTTGGAGATGTTATTGGCGGTGACCGCCAGGCCCGCCTGCGAGGCGCGCAATCCTGATAGTGCGATGTTGGCGATGGTCGTGGTCATGTTCGTATGCGGACTGCCTGACGCGCGCAGTCGAGGCGCGCAGCGATATATCACTTAACGGACGTACCGGGCAAAGCTTGAGGATACGCGGCGCCTGCCCTCATCGAACCGCGTACGGGTGCGCCGCTAGATGACGATTTGCATGGCACGCCGGATGGTGCTGCCCAGCTTTTCGGCATAGCGCGGGTCGGTCGCGTAGCCGGCGCGCTGCAGCCCTTGCGCGAACTGCTCGGCACTGCCCGCCGAACGCAGCACCTTGGCGTAGCGCGGATTGGAAGCCAGAAGGCGGGCGTAGTCTTCGAAAGCTTGCTCGTAGGAATCGTAGGCTCGGAATTCGGCCATCACCCGTTCGGCCGCTCCGTCGCGATACTCCGTGGTACGCGCACGCACCGTGCGCCCGCCCCAGCCCGTGGCCTTGATGCCGAACAGATTGCGACTGGGCTCCCCGTTCGGACCGCGGATCTCGTGCCTTCCCCAGCCCGACTCGAGCGCCGCCTGCCCCAGGATGTAGGCGGCGGGAATGCCGGTGGCCGCCTCTGCACGCTTGGCCGCGGGCAGGAACCTGCCCAGGAACTCGGCCCGGACGTCTTCCGTGGAAGCCTGCGCGGCCAAGGCGGGAGCGGGCCTAGCCGGCGCTGCGGCCGCATAGGCAGCCTGCGCCCCGAACCTGCCGTTCTGGATGCGGCGCATCGGTGCGGCGGCCCCGGTCAACGCCGAAGCGTCGACGCCGCCTATCATGCCGCTCGTCGCCGTCGTTGGCGTACCGACCGCGCGGCCGCGCGCCAGCTCCAGTGTCGACATGGACAAAGGCAGGCCGGTCCGGCGCAGGGACTCCGGGGAGACCGTCCGTCGGGTCAGTTGCTTCTCCAGCATGTCCGCCAGCCCCAGGCCGCTGCGCTCCGGCATGGTGCCCTGCTTGCCGGTCCCGGCCAGCGCCTGCGCCAGTTGCTGGTCGAGCATGCCGCGCCAGGTTTGCGAGGCGGGGCTGTTGAGCGCCTGCGCCAGTGCCCCATTGCCGGCCATGGACGTCTGGCGCATTTGATTCAACAGCATCTGCGCAAACTGCGCCTCGAACTGGCGCGCCGCCTGGCGTACCGCACCGGATTGGTCGCGGCGCGCCTGCTGCTTGAGGCTTTCCAGCGAGCGTGCATCGACGGCCAGGCTTGCCGCGGCCCCTTCGAGCTTGCGCATCAGATGATCTCCAATTCGGCGGTCAACGCGCCGGCGGTCTTGAGGGCCTGGAGGATCGAAATCAGGTCTTGCGGCGTCGCCCCCAGCATGTTGAGCGCCTTGACCACGTCGGCCAGCTGCGCCCCGCCATCCAGGTGAACGATTTGCCCGCCCGCCTGCTTGACCTCGATGTCGGCTCGCTGCGTCACCACGGTCTGTCCGCCCGAGAATGGCGCAGGCTGGCTGATGACGGGCGTGGCGCTGACCGAGACGCTCAGGTTGCCGTGCGCCACCGCCACGGGCGCAAGGCGCACGCTCTGGTTCATCACGACCGACCCCGTCCGCGCATTGATCACCACGCGCGCCGGCGCCCGGCTGCCTGCCACCTCGAGATTCTCGACCTGCGCCATGAATGCGACCCGCGCATCCGGCAGGGACGGCGCGCGCAGTTCGATGACGCGGCCGTCGAGCGCCGTGGCCGTGCCCGCGCCGAAGTTGCGGTTGATCGCATCCGCCATGGCACGCGCCGTGGAAAAATCGGCCGTCGTCAGCTCCAGGCGCAAGACGCCGTCGTCGGAAAACGGCGTCGGCACTTCGCGCTCGACCGTTGCACCGGACGGAATGCGACCGGCGCTCAAATGATTGACCTGCGTCCGGCTGCCCGCCGCCGATGCGCCTGCGCCGCCTACCGAGACGCTGCCTTGGGCGATGGCATAGACCTGCCCGTCCAACCCTTTCAGGGGCGTCATCAGCAAGGTGCCGCCGCGCAGCGATTTCGCGTTGCCCATGGAGCTCACGGTGACGTCGAGCTGCTGGCCGGGCTGCGCAAACGGCGGCAGGGTCGCCGTGACCATGACCGCCGCCACGTTCTTGAGCTGCAGGCGCGTGCCCGGCGGAACATTGATGCCCAGGTTGGACAGCATGGACATCAGCGACTGCGTGGTGAAAGGCGTCTGCGTCGTCTGGTCGCCCGTGCCGTCCAAGCCCACGACCAGCCCGTAGCCCACGAGCTGGTTGTTGCGCACGCCCTGTACGGTGGCGAGGTCTTTGACGCGTGCTGCTTGCGCCACGGGCGTGAACGGCAGCCATGCGCACGAGGCGAGCACCAGGAACCGGATGATGCAGAAACGGAAACGAAAACGGCAATCCATCATCGCCCCATTCAGAACGGCAGGAACGAGAAGAAGAAGCGCGACAGCCAACCCACGGTCTGGGCTTCACTGATGGCGCCCTGGCCGCGATACTCGATGCGCGCATCGGCAACCTGGGTGGAGCTGACGGAGTTCCCTCCGACGATGTGGGCCGGGTTGACCACGCCGGAGAAGCGCACGCGCTCGGTTTCGCGGTTGGTGCCGATCTGCTTTTCTCCCGCCACGCGCAGGTTGCCGTTGGGCAATACCTCGACCACCGTGACCGCGATCGTCCCGGACAAAATGTTAGAAGCGCCGGTCTCGCCGCGCGCATTGAACTTGTTGTCGCTTCCGCCTTCGAGGCCAAGCCCGCGCAGCGCACCGGCGCCGGGCAGGCGGTTGATGGTTGGCAATCCGACAGAGGTCGATGCCGTGCGCTGCGCAGAGGTGTTGTTGCGCTGGGTCGAATTGATGTGCTCTTCCAGGCGCACGACCAGGGTGTCGCCGACGTTGCGCGCCCGCACGTCTTCGAACAGCGGGCGGTACGTCGGCGCGGTGCTGAAGATGCCGCCCGTGGGGCGGCGATTGGCGTTGAAAACCACGGGGTCCACCGGCCGTGCCGTCGTCTGCTCGTCGATGTCCACCTTGGGCGTGGAACAGGCGGCGAGCATGCATGCCGCAGCCAGGGCGGCGGCCCGCGCCGCCACGCGCGCGATCTTCACGCTGAATGCCTCGATCATGCGCCTGCGCCTCAGAGCTGCGAAATGCGCTGCAACATCTGGTCGGAGGTGGAGATCGCGCGCGAATTGATCTCGTAGGCGCGCTGGGTCTGGATCATGCCCACCAGCTCCTCGACCACGTTGACGTTGGAAGCCTCGACGTACCCCTGGTTGATCAGGCCCGCGCCGTTGGTGCCCGGCACGTTCACGACCGGAACACCCGAGGCCGCGGTTTCCGTGAACAGGTTCTGGCCCATGGGCTGCAGGCCGGCCGGATTGATGAAGGTGGCCAACTGCAATTGGCCGAGCTGCACGGGCTGGGTCTGGCCAGGCAGGGTCGCGGTCACGACGCCGTCCTGGCCGATGGCGACCTCCTTCACGCCCTCTGGCACGACGATGCCCGGATCAATCACCAGGCCGTTGTTGGTGACGAGCTGGCCCTGGCTGTCGATCTGGAAACTGCCGTCGCGCGTATAGGCCAGCGTGCCGTCTGGCAGTTGGACCTGGAAGAAGCCGGCGCCGTTGATGGCCAAGTCGAAGCTGCTGTCGGTCTGCTGCAACGCACCCTGCGAATAATTGCGCACCGTCGCGACCGGCCGTGAACCCGTGCCCAGCGTCAGGCCCGCGGGTACCTGGTTCTGCTGCGTCGTCTGCGTGCCCGCCGGCCGCATGGTCTGGTAGAGGAGGTCCTCGAACACCGCGCGCGAGCGCTTGTAGCCGTTGGTGCTCACGTTGGCCAGGTTGTTCGAGATCACGTCTAGCTGAGTCTGCTGCGCATCCAGGCCGGTCTTGGCGATCCAGAGCGAACGCATCATGATGCTTGTCCTTTATCGCGGCGCTTGCCGCACTGCTACCTACTTCCGAATGTCTAGAAAAACGTTGCCCGCCCAGAGCCGCTAGCTCATGGAGAGGATTTGCGTGGCCGCGCGCTGGTTCTGCTCGCTGTTCTGCATGAGCTGCACCTGCATGTCGTAGTGCCGCGCGGCGGCGATCATCTCGACCAGCGTGCCCACGGCGTTCACGTTGCTGCCCTCGAGCATGCCACCGGCTACCCTCACCTCCTCGGCATGCGGCGCGACGCCGCCGTCCCTCAGCCGGAACAAGCCGTCGGGGCTACGCTCGAGCGCGGCGGCAGGCGGGTTGACCAGCTTGAGATTGCCGACCTGCGCCGCCATCACGCGGTCCACCTCGGGCACGGTGGAGATCGAGCCGTCGGTATTGACCTGCACCTTCGCGTCGGGCGGGATCATGATGAACTCGCCATTGGGATCCAGCACCGGGCGCCCCGCGGCATCCACCAGCATGCCGTCGGGCGTGGTCTGGAAGCTGCCGGCCCGGGTGTACGCCTCGCCGCCGTCTGCCGTGCGGACCGCGAACCAGCCGTCGCCCTGCACCGCCACGTCGAGTTCGCGCCCAGTTGCCATCATCGCGCCGGGCGACATGTCGGCGCCCGGCGTGGACTCCACGGCGTAGGCGCGCGTGCGCAGGCCGGGCCCGCCCACCACGGGCGCAGTGCGCTGCGCCGCGATCTCCGCACGGAAACCGGGAGTCAGCGCGTTCGAGAGGTTGTTGGTCTGAACGTCCTGCCGCCGCATCAGTTCGCGCGCGCCGGTCGCCGCGATGTAGAGGGCTCTGTCCATGATCGCTCGCTATCCGTCAGCGCATGTTGACCAGGGTCTGCATCACCGAGTCCTGGGTCTTGATGGACTGGGCGTTTGCCTGGTAGACGCGTTGGGCGGTGATCATGTTGACCAGTTCGGCCGTCAGGTCGACGTTAGCGTCTTCGAGCGCGCCCGACACGACCGTGCCGAAGTTGCTCGACCCCGGCACGCCCAGGCGCGGCGTGCCCGAGAGCATGGTCTCGAGGAAGTTGTTGCCGCCGGCGGGCACCAGCCCCTGGGGGTTGACGAAAGACACCAGCACGATCTGCCCTTGCGCGCGCGACTGCTGGTTCGAGTAATTGGCCTTGAGCACGCCATTCTCGTCGATCGTGAAGCTGGTCAGGCGCCCCGAGGTATAGCCGTTCTGGCGCTGCAGCTCGTTGCTGAATGCCTGGCCAGTCTGGGAGGTGGCCACCAGGTTGTATTCGAACTCTAGGTCGGTGGCGCCGGTGCCGAGGGTCGCCCCGTCCACGCGGACGTTGAACACGCCGCGGCTATCGGTCTTGTCCAGGTCGATCTTGCCAGCCGCGTCGAAGAACAAGGTATGGACGCTGGGCAGGGAGGGGTCGTCCGGATCAGGCGTGGTCGTGCCATTGAGCGCCGTGTAGACGTCCCATTCGCCCGGCCCGCGCTTCACGTAGAACGTAGACAGCGTATGGGTGTTGCCCAGGGAATCGTAGATCGCAATGGAAGTGGCGTGGGTGTAGGTAGTCGAATCGTTCGGGTCGAACGGCGTGGTGGCCCGGTCGATGACCGGTGAACGCGAATCGAGGACCGCCCCCTGTACGACCTCGGTCGTGCCCCGCGCCTCGATGGAGCTGACCGTCAGCCGCAGCGGCTGGGGTGCCGCGGCGTTGATGTTGCCGTTTTCGTCAGCCGCGTAGCCGGTCAGGCGCAGCCCGTTGGCATTGACGAGATAACCGTTCGCATCCAAGTGGAACTGGCCATTGCGCGAATAGACGATGCTCCCGTTGTTGTCCATCCGGAAAAAACCTTCGCCGGAGATCGCGACGTCGAACGGATTGGAGGTGACCGAGATCGCGCCCTGCGTGAAGATCTGCGAGACGGCGTTGAGCTTGGTGCCTATGCCTATGTTGTTGGAGAAAGTCCCCATCACCGTGGACGCGTACACGTCGGCGAACTCCGCGCGCGACGCCTTGAAACCCACGGTATTGGCGTTGGCGACGTTGTTGCCGATCACGTCGAGATTTTTGCTGGCGGCATTCAGGCCGCTCAGTGCCTGCTGGAAACTCATGACGGGTTCCTTGCTGTGTGATGCTGTATCCGGAAAATGAAGCGTGGGCGGTCGCGCCGCTACCAGATCTGGTAGACGTCCGACAGGTTGACGACGTTGCCCTTGGCGTCGACGACGGTGGTGGCGCCCGCCGAGGGGCGCACCGAGGTGATCTCGGACACAGTGAGCGGCGGCGCCGCGCCGACCTGCGCGCCTTCGCCCACCTGGACCTCGAACTTGTATTCCCCGTCGGGCAGCGTATTGCCCTTGCCGTCCTTGCCGTCCCAGGTGAACCGGTGCACGCCTGCGTCGACTTTGTCCAGGCTGCGACGCGCGACCTCGACGCCATCGGCGTTCTTGATGACGAGCTCGGCTTTCTCCACCGGAATGCTGAGCACGTAGCCACCCTCGGCCTTGCCGTCCGCGAGGGTGAGGTCATCGCCCGAGAGCATGACCTTGCGCCCAATGAGCGTAGCGGCCTGCGTGGCCTGGAGGCTGCCCAGGCTGTAGCCCAGCCACTGCATGGTGGTATTGAGCTGGCTGATGCCGGAGACGGTGCTGATCTGCGCGAGCTGCGAGGTCAGTTCGGCGTTGTCCAGCGGATTGAGCGGGTCCTGATTGCGCATCTGCGCAGTCAGCATGGTGAGGAAGCGGTTCGACAGCTCTTCGGCGGACGTTGCGCTGAGCGAATTGCCGGATGTGGCGAGGTTGCTGCCGGTAATGCTGGATACGGCCATGGCGATTCCTTAACTGCCGAGGGTCAGGGTTTTCTGCATCAAGGTCTTCGCCGTGTTCATGACCTCGACGTTGGTTTGATAGGCGCGCGAGGCGGCGATCATGTCCACCATCTCGTCCACGACCTCCACGTTGGGCATGCTGACGTAGCCTTCTGCATCAGCCATGGGGTGCCGGGGGTCATAGATGCGCTTGGGAGGCGACGGGTCGGTCGCGACCTCGCGCACGCGCACGCCCCTGGCGCCGTCCGTGCCACCCGGGACGAGGTAAGACTCGAATACGACCTTGCGGGCGCGGTACACCTCGCCATCGGGGCCGCTCACGCTTTCGGCATTGGCCAGGTTGCTCGCCACGGCGTTCAGGCGCTGGCTGTTGGCGACGAGCGCCGTGCCGGCGATCTCGAAAGCTTTGTTCATGGACATGTTGCGACAGCCTCGCTCGATCTCAATTGTTCTGGATGGCGCGCTGGAGGGTCTGGATCTGCCCGTTCAGCATGCGCAGCGCCGCGTCATAGCGCAGCGCGTTGTCGGCGAAACGCGTACGCTCCAGGTCGGGATCGACGGTGTTGCCGTCGATGGATGCCTGGGCGGGCGTGCGGTATTGGAGCGCCACGGGCAAGCCGGCGCTGGCCTCGCCCCGAAGGTGGCGGGCGTTGGTCGTGGCCATGCGCAAGGGCGCGAGCGAAGCGTCCGGCTCGGGCGTGCCGGTCGCCGCGCGCAGCGCAGCGCCGAAATCGAAATCCCGCGCCTTGTAATTGGGCGTCTCGGCATTGGCCAGGTTGGACGCCAAAACCTCCTGGCGCTGGGCGCGCAGCGTCAGGGCTTGCGCGTTGAACATCAGTTCTTCGCCGATGCGGCTGATCACATGACCTCCTGTACACGCGTGAGGCGGTAAAGCCTTTCGCAGGTCTGGCCATTATTCGCTTTCCCCGTCACGGGGAAAGCGGGAGTAAGCCACCTTTTCCGTTCTTGTTTTTCCCTTCCTTCCCGTCCACGCGCGCTAGAGTTTTCCTCCACCGCCCCTTTGCTTAGGAAAAAGGCTGCCATTCCATGAAACGCTCCGGCTGCGCCGCGGCCCTCGCCCTCGTCCTGACCTCGATCGGCGCCTCGCCGGCGTGGGCTGAACCGGGCACTGCGCCCGAGCTCATCGAACGGGGACGCAAGCTGCTCGAAGCGCGTGCCGCCTCCGCCGCCGGCGCCCTGGGCGGGCGCATCGACATCCAGATATCCGGACAGGCGGCCGAACGGCTTGCCCAAGCGCCGTGCTCACCCCAGGTCTTCCTCCCGCCCGGCGGCCGGCCCCTGGGCAAGACCGCCATTGGCATGCGCTGCGCGCAACAACCCTGGCAAGTGCGCATTCCCGCCGAAGTCTCGGTATACGTACCGGTACCGGTTCCCAACCGGCCGCTGCCCGCGGGCACCGTCTTGCGCGAAAACGACTGGTCACTCGCGGAAGTGAACATCGCCGCCTGGCCGCGCGGCGTGATGACCGACCCGCTTCAACTGGAAGGCGCGACGACGACCCGCCCCCTCAAGGCAGGCGAGCCCATTCCGCCCGCGGCCCTGCAGTCGCGCTCGCAGCTCGGGCCTGGCGACCCGGTGCAGGTCGTGCTGAGCGGGGTCGGGTTCACCATCAAGGCTTCCGGCAAAATGCTCCATGCCGCCCGGCCCGGCCAGCCTGCCCGGGTCCAGCTCGACACCGGGCGCACGGTAGCAGGCATCCTGCGGGAAGACCGCGAGATCGAGGTCAATCTCTAACCCCATCCCGCTTACATTCTGTTGCGTCCGCCTTCGGTGCCGCACGGCCCCGGTGCTAAAGTTTTCCCCCGAATGCGCCGATAAGGGCTTATCGCCCAAGACAGGTGCGCCTGTCTGCAACGGCAACCGGATGGAACATCATCGTGAAGATCACCCCTAAGGGTCCCGAATCGGTCAAGGTTTCGCGCCCTGCTGCGGCCGCGGAAGCCCGTCACGCCGTGCCCGCCCAGCCCGCGGCCTCCGGCCCGGCGGAATCCCTGGTCCAGCTCTCGCAGCTGGCCACCGGCCAGCCCGGCGCGGGTGAAGTCCCTTTCAATGCGGAGCAGGTCGAACGCATCAAGCAGGCCATACGCAACGGCGAATTCACCGTCAACGCCGAAGCCGTGGCCGACCGCCTCTTGGAAATCGAACGCGCCCTCGCACACAAGGCATGAGGCTCGAGGAATTCTCCGCCGTCGTGGACCGCTGCGCCTTTGCCGCCCAGGCGCTGAGCGAGGCCGTCACGGGCCACGACACGAACCGCATCGACCAAGCCACCCAGGCCTTGAGCCTACGAATACTGGAGGTGCAGCGCGCCCTCCCCCATGCCCTTCCCTCCCTGCAGGCTGCGGAGCCCCACGTGCGCGAGGGCTGGCAGGCGCGGCTCGCGGCCATCCTTGAACCGATCAAGATCGCAGCGGAGCTCTCCACCCTCAACACCGCCGCCGCCTCGGCGCGGCTGGCCGCCCTGGCCCAGCTCAGCGGTGCCGAGCTTTCCTATTCGAGCAGCGGCCAGCTCTCCCGCTAGGCTTGGGCACGGCTAGCGACTCCAATCCTTCAACCGCGTGCGCAGGCGCGAAACGGCCTGCGAATGGAGCTGGCATATGCGCGACTCGGTCACGCCCAGCACCGCCGCGATTTCCTTGAAGTTCATCTCCTGCTCGTAATACATGCCCATGACGAGCTTTTCGCGCTCGGGCAGGCGCTCGATGCCCTGTACGACGGCTTCGCGGAAGCGCTGGTCGGACAGGCGAAGGTGCGGATCGCTGCTGTCGTCGACCGGTACATGCCGCTCGAGATAGCCGTCCGCGTCGTCGTCGCCGTCGAAGTCTTCGTAGTAGTACAGCTGCACGCCGCGTGCCTCGGCCAGCATCTGCTGGTATTCGGCCAGGCTCACTTCCATGGCCGCAGCCATCTCGGCATCCGTCGGCGCGCGGCCCAGCTGGTGTTCGCAGCGATGCATCGCGGCTTCGATCTTGCGCTGGACCTGGCGCACGCCGCGCGGCAGCCAGTCGCCCCGGCGCAGTTCATCCAGCATGGCGCCGCGTATGCGCTGCGTTGCGTACGTTTCGAACTGCGCCCCCAGCCCTTCCTCGAAGCGTCCGAGGGCATCGAGCAGCCCCAGCATCCCGGCCTGCATCAGGTCTTCGATCTGCACGCTCGCGGGCAGGCGCGCCACCATGTGATGCGCCATGCGCCTGACCAGCGGCACGTACTGCTCGATGTTCATCTCGCGCGCCAGGGTTCCTTCACGCGTATACATTCGTTTCTCGCCGCAAAAATTCGTCGGTGGGGATGCGATGCGTCATGAATTAGGCCGCTGCGGTCTGCGATGGCGCAGAGGGCTGCCGTGCTGGCGCGGGCGCCGCCATCGCCCATTCGAGCTCTTCCGCTTCCAGCGCGAACACCCGGGCGTTGCGCGCCCGCAGGGCACGATGCACGAGCAGGCGCGCATTGGCCGCGTGGATGTCTTCGGGCACGCACTGCCCGTTGGTCATGTAGTGCAGCGGCACCCGGTGGCGGATCGCCGCGTCCAGCACACCGCCCAGGCGCACCGCTTCGTCCAGCTTGGAGACGATCATGCCCGCCAGCCCACCGGCCGAATAGGCCCGCACGATGTCCTCGGCCTGTTCGGCATGGGAGCCGCCCGGAACCACCAGCAGGCGTTGCACGCCTTCGGCGTCTAGCACGCGCAGGTGCTCGCCGATCTGCGCGTCGCGCTGGCTCACGCCCGCGGTATCGATGAGAACGAGCCGGCGGTCGGCCATACTGCCCAAGAGTACTTCCAGCTCGCTGCCGCCGCGCGCAACGTAAACCTCCACGCCGAGCATGCGGCCAAAGGTACGGAGCTGGTCCACCGCCCCGATGCGCTGCTGGTCGGTCGAGATCAGGCCCAGCGACCCGGCGCCGTACTTGACGACGCAATGGGCGGCGATCTTAGCCGCGGTGGTGGTCTTGCCCACGCCGGTTGGCCCGACGATGGCATAGCGCCCACCCTGCTCCACGATGTTGGCCTGCGCATCGACGCATGCAAGATTGCGCACCAGGACCTCGGCCAGCCAACGCTCGCCCTCTTCCGGCGCATGGGAGGCCGGCAAATGGGTGGCCACGGAGCGGGCGAGCTCCGGGGTGAATCCGCAATCGACCATGCGGCGCCATATTTCGCGCCGCAGCGGTTGGCGCTGCGCACTGTCGCGCCACGCCATGGCATCCATTTGGTGAGCCAGCCAGTCGCGCATCGAGCGCATTTCGCTGACGATGGGTTCGGCCACGCGGCTGGCCAGCTCTTCGCGGTCCTGTTCATCGAGCCGCGACGGTGCGGCGGCGCGATGCGCCACCTGCACGCCCGAAGGCTTTGGCCCGCTCCGGTGCGGCGCGCGCTTCTCCGCCTCCCCGCGTGGCGCCCCGAGACGCAGCACCGGCTTGGCGGTCTCGCGCTCGGCCGCCGCCACTGCCATGGCATGCGCCTGGTCGGCAAACTCGCCGCTGCCGCGCACCAGGTGCGGAATCTCGGCCGCATCGACGCGCGGCCAACTGGCCAAGGGCACCGCTTCCGCCGTCGGGGATGGCGGCACCGCAGGGCGGGACGCGTGCTCTTTTTCCTCATGCTGGGCCAGCACGCGGGCCGCCGGCGACAGGCGCACGGACTCTTCTTCCATATCGTCCCACAAGGCCGGCGCGGTGGCCGCGGCCGGGGCCGGCTGCTCCTGCGCGGGCGCGGATGCCGCGGGCGTGCCGGCATCAACGGCGGGATCCTCGGCGAGCGGCATGTCCTGGGCGCGTATGCCGACCACTTCCACGCCGGCGCTCGTACGGCGGGTGGAGACGATCAAGGCATCCGCCCCCAGCGCTTCGCGCATCATGCGCAGGCAATCCCGCGTGGTGGCAGCGATGAATTTGCGGAACTTCATGGGGTCAATCCCTGCAGGCGAATGAAAGGGGACATGCTCAACGTCCTCCCAGCGTCATCGCGACGCGGATGAGACGAGATTCGGGAATTTCGGAATGTGCCAGGACCTTCAGGCGCGGCACGGAACGCCGGAAGAACCGCGCCAGGGCAAGCCGCAACTGATCCGGCACCAGCAGCGCGGCGGGCTTGCCCACCGCATCCATCTTCTCGACCGCCGCCGCTGCCTCGTGCAGGAGGCGTTCGGCGAGCCCGGGCTCGATCGCGCCGATCTCGCCCGCCTTCGGGCTGATGGTGCGCAAGATGCGCTCGAGTTCGGGATCCAGCGCCAACACGTCGATCTCGCCATGGGCGCCGAAGATGTTCTGCGTGATGGCGCGTCCCAGTGCCACGCGCACGGCACCGACCAGCTCCACAGGATCCTGGGTGTGGACGGCGTGCTCGGACAAGGTTTCGACGATGGTGCCCATGTCGCGTATGTGGACGCCTTCGTCGAGCAGAGATTGCAGCACGCGCTGCAGCGTCGCCATGGAGATCAGCTTGGGCACCAGGTCTTCGAGCAGCTTGGGCGCGCTGCGAGAGAAGTGATCGCACAGCGCCTGCAGTTCCGCGCGGCCCAAGAGATCGGCCGCATGGCTGTGCAACAGGTGCGACAGGTGCGTGGCGATGACGGTGCCGACGTCGACCACCGTATAGCCCGCTGCCTGCGCCGCTTCGCGGGTCGCGGCGTCGATCCACATCGCCGGCAGGCCGAAGGCCGGGTCGCGGGTGGGCGTGCCCGGCACCTCGCGCGTGACGCGGCCGGGGTTGATGGCGAGGAATCCGCCGGTCTGCACTTCGCCCTCGCCGATGGCCACGCCCTTGAGCGTGATGCGGTAACCGCCGGGCCGCAGCTCGAGGTTGTCGCGGATGTGCACCGCCGCCGGCAGGAAACCCACGTCTTGCGCGAACTTCTTGCGCAGCGCCTTGATGCGCTTGAGCAGGTCGCCGTCGCCGGTCTTGTCCACCAGCGGAATCAGCCGGTAGCCCACCTCCAGCCCCACCGTATCGACGGGCGTGACGTCTTCCCAGCTGGCCTCTTGTGGCTCGACCGGCCCGGCCGGGGCCGCGGGCGCGGCTTCGCGCTGCGCCTGCTGCTTGCGGCGACGCGCCAGATGCCAAGACAACGCGCCGAGCCCGGTGGCCAGGACGAGGAACGAGAAATTGGGCATACCCGGCACCAACCCCAGCATGCCGACGATCCCCGCCGACAGCCCCACGGCCTGCGGCGTGCCGAGCAGCTGTTTGCCGACTTCGGTGCCGATGTCCTCGCCCTCGCCGACCCGGGACACGATCAGGCCGGCGGCGATGGACACCAGGAGCGCTGGAACCTGGGCCACCAGGCCGTCCCCGATGGAGAGCAGGACATACGCGCGCCCTGCTTCGGAGAAACTGAGCCCGTGCTGCCCCACGCCGATCAACAGGCCGCCGATGATATTGACGAAAAGAATCAGGATGCCGGCGATGGCATCGCCGCGCACGAACTTGGAGGCGCCGTCCATCGCGCCGTAGAAATCGGCCTCCTGCGCCACGTCGGCGCGGCGCTTGCGCGCGGTGGCTTCGTCGATCAGGCCCGCGTTCAGGTCGGCGTCGATGGCCATCTGCTTGCCGGGCATGGCATCGAGCGTGAAGCGCGCCGACACTTCCGCGATGCGGCCCGCGCCCTTGGTGATGACGACGAAGTTGATGATGACCAGCACCAGGAACACCACCACGCCCACGGCGAAATTTCCGCCCACGAGGAACTGGCCGAAGGCCTCGATGACCTTGCCCGCGGCATCCGGCCCGGCGTGGCCGTTGAGCAGCACGACGCGCGTCGAGGCGACGTTGAGCGAAAGCCGCAGCAGCGTCGTCACCAGGATCACGCTGGGAAACACCGCGAAATCCAGCGGCCGCCTGGTATAGACGGACACCATCAGCACCAGCAGCGACACCGCGATGTTGAAGGTGAACAGCAGGTCCAGCACCAGCGGCGGCAGGGGCAGCAGCATCATGCCCAGCACCAGCAGGATGAAGGCGGGCATGCCGAGCTCGCGCAGCTGCGATGCGTTGAACTCCAGCCCGCCGACCTTCAGGCTGCGACCGATCATGCACGGCCTCCCTTGCGGAGCGGGGCCTCATCGAGCGGGTCCCAGCCGGCCGGTACCTCCACCGGCTTGAGCTCGGGCAGCGGCCCGGAGACATAGTCGCGCAGCTGATAGACGTAGGCCAGCACCTGGGCCACGGCGCGGTACAGGGCCACTGGCACTTCCTGGTCCACTTCGGCATGACGATACAAGGCGCGGGCCAGCTTCGGGCTCTCCACCACGGCCACCCGGTGCTCGCGCGCGATCTCGCGGATGCGGGCCGCGACGGCGTCCGTGCCCTTGGCCACCACGCGAGGCGCACTCATCCGCCCTTCCTCGTACTTCAGGGCGACCGCGTAGTGCGAAGGGTTGGTCACGACCACGTCGGCAGTCGGCACCGCCTGCATCATCCGCGCGCGTGCCCGGTCGCGCTGCAGTTGCCGTATCCGCCCTTTGACGTGCGGATCGCCTTCGGTTTCCTTGTTTTCCTGCTTGGCTTCCTGCAGCGTCATGCGCAGGTTCTTGTGGTGCTGCCACCATTGCAGGGGCACGTCGGCGGCCGCGATGACGAACAGCGCGCCGGCCAGGGCCAGCGCGTGGTTGGACAGCATCCCGGCGAGCTGGGACAGGGCGCGCGGCACCGAGGGCAGCGCCAGGGACAGCCAGCCGTGCACGCCGTGCCACACGAGCAGGCCCGCCACGCCTCCCAGCACCGCCACCTTCAGCAGCGCCTTGCCGAGCTCGGCCAGGCCGGTGACCGAAAACATGCGCCCGAATCCCTTCAATGGAGAAAGCCTGCCGAAGTCCGGCGTGACCGCCTTGCCCGAAAGGACCAGGCCGCCGAGCCCCACCGACCCCAGCACCCCCGCCGCCATCCCCGCCGCCAGCACGGGCGATATGGCAAGCAGGGCATCGCCCAGCGCATCCATCAGGGAGGGGAACAGCACGGCTTCGTCGCCAGACGCCGCGGCGCTCGCGGCCGCGGTCGAGAACGCGGCGCGCATCCAGCCCATGGCGCGGTCGACGATCCCGGCCCCGGCCAACATCAACGCCGCGACGCAGGCGAAGGTCGCCATGGCACCGGACAGGTCGCGCGAACGCGCGACCCGCCCTTCTTCGCGCGCCTGGTCCAGCCGCCGCTGGGATGGCGCCAGGGTCTTTTCCTGACCGCTTTCCTGGTTATCTGACACGGTTTTCCGGGGTATCGACGAACGCCGGGCCCAAGCTGCGCCTGGCGGATACCGGAGTTGCGGGCGAGCGCCAGCCGCCTCGCCACCACGGCTAAGGGATTATTCGCGAAAGGCGCGCATCCCAAAGCCCCGAACAGAGGCCGGAAAACTAGGCTATCTAGATGAGAGCGAGGCCAGGACCCGTGCGTCCGGTCAGAACACGCCCTCGAGCAGCTGCTTCATCTCCAGCACCAGCACCAGCGTGCCGTCGCCCGACAGGGTGGCACCGGCCACGCCGCGCGGATGGATGCCTTCGAGCGGCTTGATCATGACTTCGTCCTGGCCGATGAAGCCGTCCACGCCCAGCACGAGCTGGCGCTCGCCGTGCGCCAGCACCACCGCCAGCGAAGGCGGCTGCTCCCGCTCGCGCCCGAGCAGGGCCGCGAGGTCGAACACGGGCAGGACTTCGCCGCGCAGGGAGAGCGCCTGGCCATGGCCGACCTGGTGAATGTCTTCCTGGCGCAGCGGAATGATCTCGCGCACCACCGACAGCGGGATCGCATAAGGCTGGTCGAGCAGCTTGAGCATCAGCACGGGCAGGATGGCCAGCGTGAGCGGTAGCGAAATCACGATGCGCGAGCCCATGCCCGGCGAAGAATGGATGTCGATCTGCCCCTTGAGCTTCTCGATATTGGTCTTGACGACGTCCATGCCCACGCCGCGGCCGGAAAGGTCGCTGACTTCGCTGCGGGTCGAAAAGCCCGGCAGGAAAATCAGCTGCAGGCAATGCGCGTGGTCCAGGACGGCCGCCTCCTCGGCACCGATGACGCCCTTTTCCACCGCCTTGCGCCGTATGACTTCCGGATCCATGCCGCGGCCGTCGTCCGAGACCTCGACCACGATGGAATCGCCCGTCTGGCGCGCGGACAAATGCACGGTGCCGCGCGCCGGCTTGCCCACCGAGCGGCGTTCGGCCATGGTTTCGATGCCGTGGTCCACTGCGTTGCGGATCAGGTGCACCAGCGGGTCGTTGAGCTCGTCGAGAATGGTCTTGTCGACCTCGGTCTCGCCGCCCGTGATGATGAGCTCGACGTCCTTGCCGAGCTGCCGCGCGAGGTCACGCGCCAGCCGCGAGTACTTCTGGAACACGCGGCCCACCGGCTGCATGCGCGCCATCATGACGGCCGATTGAAGGTCCGAGACCAGGGTGTCGAGCTGGCTGAACACCGCATCCAGCGTCTCGGCCACGGCCTCGTCGCGGCGGCCGCCCAGGAGCGTATCGCGCAGGCACGAGAGGCGGTTCTTGGTCAGGCCGATTTCGCCCGAAAGATTCAGGATCTGGTCGAAGCGCGCGGTATCCACGCGTATGGTGGAGTCCTTGGCCGCTGCGCCCTGCGCGCCGCCGGACGGCGACAACATTTCGGGCCGATACGGCTTGGAAGCCGGAGCCCCGCTTTCCCGTGGTGCCTGCGCCTGCTCCTGCGCCGGGGCGGTGGTGGCGCTGGATAAGCCGGGCGGCTCGCCGAACGCCGCGCGGTAATAGCCCAGCCAATCGGGCTCGCCAGCGGCCTGCCCCGGCGGCTGCGGCTTGGCGGGTGCCGCCGTTTCGACTTCCGCGGTCCCCTCTTGCCCGCGGCCCGCCTCGGTGCCGCGCAGGCTCCGCGCGTCGAAGGATTCGCCCTTGGCCGCCGCCTCCAAGGCCCGCAGCAAGGCTTCGGGTGCCGGCTCCGGCATCGCGCCGCGCTCCATCTCCGCGAACATGCGGCGCACTTCGCCGGTCGCTGCAAGGATCACGTCCATGATCTCGGGCGTGACGCGCAGGGCGCCGCTGCGAAGCTGGTCCAGCAGGTTCTCGCCGCGATGGCACAGTTCCACGAGCGGCGTCGCCTCGAGGAATCCCGCGCCCCCCTTGACGGTGTGGAACCCGCGGAAGACCTGGTTCAGCAGGCCGGTGTCGTGGGGGCGCTGCTCCAACTCCACCAGGCCGATGTCGACGTCGTCGAGGAGATCCGCCGCCTCGGTCAGGAAGTCGGCCAGCAGATCCTGCATGTCGGAAAAGGCAGACACTCGTTATTCCCGCTCAAAAACCCAGACTCTCGAGCAAGTCGTCGACCTGCGCCTGACTGGTCACCACGTCGTCCCGGCTGGTGGGATCGATGACCGGCCCGTTCATCCACTCGGAATGCGCCGCGCTCCGCTTCTCGGGCGGCGTGCTTTCGATCAGCAGCTTGACCAGCTCATTTTCGAAGTCCTGCGCCAGCTTGACGACCTTCTGGATCACCTGCCCCGTCAAGTCGTGGAAGTCTTGGGCCATCATGATGTCGGTGAGCAAAGCCTGCGTGGCGCGCGCATCTTCCTGCGCGCGCTGCAGGAAAGCGTTGGTATCGGCGGCGACCTGCTTGAATTCCTCCACGCCCAGCTCGCAGGCGTAGAGCTGCTGCCACCGGGTGCTGAGCCGCGCACCCTCGCGCTCGACGGCTTCCTGGATGGCCTGGCCTTTCTCGACGTTGGACAGCGCGCGCTCGGCCGCCTGCCCGGTCAGCCGCGCGATGTAGTCGAGCCGCTGGCGCGTGTCGGGCAACGACTGCACGGCCATCTCGACTTTCTGGTGGTAGCCGAGCTCGCGCAGCGCATCGTGCAGCTGGCGCGTGAGCATGCCCACGCGTTGGTAGAACTCGGGCGATTCCTTCTTCTCTTCGCCGGCGCACGCCGCTTCCGGCGACGCCGGCGCGATCTCGGCATCCGGGGCAGCGTTGATACGCGCCAGCGTCTCGGAGGAGATCTGATCGAACAGCGCTTCGAGGTCTTCGGTATCGCCGGTATGGGCCATTACGTGCTCCCGCTCATTTTCTGGATGATCTTGGTCAGCTTTTCTTCCAGCGTCGCCTTGGTGAAGGGCTTGACGATGTAGCCGTTGGCGCCGATCTGCGCCGCCAGCACGATGTCTTCCTTCTTCGCCTCGGCGGTCACCAGCAGCACCGGCAGCTTCTTGAGCTGGGCGTCGGCGCGGATTTCGCGCAGCAGCTCGAAACCGTTCATGTTGGGCATGTTGATGTCGCTGACCACGAAGTTGAACAGGCCGCTGCGCAGCTTGCTGAGCGCGACCTGGCCGTCCTCGGCCTCGTCGGCGTTGTTGTAACCAAGTTCCTTCAGCAGGTTGCGGATGATCCGCCGCATGGTCGAGAAATCGTCGACGATAAGGAACTTCAAATCGTCAGGCTTCATTTGCTCCCTTTCTGGCCTTGATATGGGTAAGTTGAGCGGCGATCATACTAGCCAGTTCCGAGGGGTGGAATTTCGCGACATAGGCATCGACTCCCACCTGTTGTCCGAGCTTCTTGTTTGCAACCGACGACAGCGACGAATGCATCACGACCGGTATCTTGCTGAAACGTGGGTCAGCCTTAATGTGCCGGGTCAGCACGTAGCCGTCCATCTCCGGCATCTCGGCATCGACCAGGATCAGCCCCAACATCAGTTCGACCGGCAGCTTCTCGGCCTCGGCCCGCGCAGCGATGCCCTGCAGCTTCTGCCAGGCCTCCGCGCCATTGGTCGCATGCTGGTGCGGCAGGCCCATGCGGTCCAGCACTTCCGTGATCTTCTTGCGCGCGAGCGCGGAATCATCGGCAAAGAACACGTTGGCCTTGATGTCCGGATCGACCTGCTGGATCTCGGGCGGAATCTTGTCCTCGCCGATCACCGAGGCCAGGATCTGCTCGACGTCGAGGATGGACACCAGCTTGCCGTCGGGCAGTTCCGTCAGCGCCGTCATGAAGGACGTGTTGGACGAAGGCATGGACTGTGGCGACTTCACCTTGTCCCAGTCGATGCGCACGATGCGGTCGACATCGGCGACCAGGAAGGCCTGCGTGTGGCTCGAGAACTCGGTGATCAGCAGCTTGGTGCGCGGCGCGTCGGTCTTCATGTTGATGGTGGTTGCCAAGTCGATCACGGGCAGGATCGCCCCGCGCAGCGAGATGATGCCCTCCACGCCCCGCGGCACATTGGGCGTCCGCGTGATGGGTATGAGCTCGCACACCTCGCGTACCTTGAACACGTTGATGCCGAAGACCTCGCTGCCGCCGAGCGAAAACAGCAGCAGCTCCATCTTGTTGGAGCCGGCCAGCCGGGCCTTCTCGTCCACCATTTCCATCAACCGATTGTCACCGGCACCCATAAAGTCCTCCATACCAGCCGGACGATGCCGGCCCCGAAGTTCACTGCGATTCGAGCGCTGACACCCGCAGCGCATCGCCGCTCAGGTGTCCCGGAACGGCGGGTACATCGACATACACGCCGCCTTTCTTGAGAAATTCTTCGCTGCGCTTGTTCAGCACCACGATGCTGATGCGCCGGTTCTCCGGCGCGCGCAGGTCGTCGCGATTGAACGGCACGGAATCCGCGAGCCCCACGACGCGCAAGGCCTTGTCCGGCTTCATGCCGGCATTGAGCATTTCCCGGCGCGCGGCATTGGCGCGATCGGCCGAGAGCTCCCAATTGCTGTAGCCGGCGTCGCCGCCGGCGTACGGCGTCGAATCGGTATGCCCGGAGATCGAGATCTTGTTCTCCACCCCGTTGAGCACGCGCGCGAGCTCGTCCAGGATGGCGCGGCTGTAATCCTTGAGCACGGTCTTGCCGCTGTCGAACATGGGCCGGTTCTGCTCATCCACGATCTGGATGCGCAGGCCTTCGTCGGTGAAGTCGAGCAGGATCTGGTTCTTGAACTGCTTGAGCGTGGGCTGGGTGAAGATCAGGCTTTCCAGCTCCGACTTCAGCGCCTCGAGCTTGCGGCGCTCGCGGGCCTCCAGCTCTTCGTCGCTGGCGCGCCGCTGCGGCGTGATGCGCGGGCTCACGTGTTGCCCGCCCTGCAGCACGCTGACCGGATCGCCGGCCACGCTGCCCGCAGTCACGGCTACGCGCAGCGGGGTGCGGAAATATTCGGAAATGCCGTCCAGGTCGGCCTGCGCCGCGGTGGTCAGCAGCCACATCAACAGGAAAAAGGCCATCATGGCCGTGACGAAATCGGCATAGGCGATCTTCCACATGCCGGTGCCGTGCGCGCGCTGCCGCGAGCGGCGTGGGCGCCGGACGACGATGGGAGCGATGCCTTCCTTGCGTGGTGCCATGACTCGACCCTATGCCGCGCGCTCAGGCCGCGGACCTGCCCCGCACCGTGTCTTCGAGCTCGCCGAAGCTCGGGCGCTCGGTGGAGAACAGCACCTTGCGGCCGAACTCCACCGCCAGCGCCGGCGCGTAGCCGTTCAGGCTGGCCAGCAGCGCGACCTTGACGCATTCGAGCTGCTTGCAGCTCTCGCTCACTTTCTGCTCCAGCACCGAGGCCAACGGGCCCACGATGCCGTAGGCGAGCAGGATGCCGACGAAGGTGCCCACCAGCGCGGCCCCAATCTTGGCACCCAGCACCGCAGGCGGATCGCCCACCGAGCCCATCACGTTGACCACGCCCATCACTGCCGCGACGATGCCGAAGGCGGGCAGCCCGTCGGCCACGCGCTGGACGGCCTGCGCGGGCACGCTGGCTTCCTGGTGGTGGGTATCGATTTCCTGGTCCATGAGCGCTTCGAGTTCGAGCGGGTTCAGGTTGCCGCTGACCATGAGGCGCAGGTAGTCGGTAACGAACTCCACCAGCTGCGCATCGGCCAGCAGCGCCGGATATTTCTGGAACAGGGGGCTGTCGTGCGGCTCTTCGACGTCTGCCTCGATGGACATCAGCCCCTCGCGCCGCACGCGGTTGAGGATTTCGTACAGCAGTGCGAGCAGGTCCAGGTAGCGCTGCTTGGTGAAGCGCGAGCCGCGCAACGTGGTAGGCAGGGCCTTGAACGTGGCCTTGAGCACCTTGGTGGAATTGCCGCACACGAAGGCGCCGAAGGCCGCCCCGGCGATGATTACGAGTTCGAACGGCTGGAACAGCGCGCCCAGCGAACCGCCGTGCATGGCATAACCGCCCAGCACCGACGCGACAACGATGATGTAGCCAATGATGACGAGCATATAGAGTCCCACCCCAAGCCGAAGCCACTCCCGTGGCGTCAGGCGCGCAGACCGGCGGGCCTGGCTCGCCGTGCCCAGCAGCATCGCTGGCGCCTTGCCGGACGGCGACGGGCCGGACCTCCGGGAATGCTCCTGCTTGGGGCATTTCGGCTCCGCGCACATTGCGCGCAGCCATGAACGGGTTTTCGGCCGCTGCGGGAAAAACTTGAGGCGGGAACGCGCGCCGCGCTCAACCCGCTTCGGCTTGGATGCCCGTGGCATCCCGGGCCGCACGGCGGGTCTTGCCCGCGCGTGAAGGCATGTTGCACAGCCCGCACACGTACCGCCGCGTCAGCTCGTAGGTATGGGTGACGAATTCGCCGCCACAGGTGGTACAGGCCGCCATGCCCAACATGCCCGCATCGAAAAAGCGCGTCAGGCGCCAGGCCCGGGTGATGGAAAGCACCTCGGGCATGCCGAACTGCCCCACCTGCTCCCGGTACAGCCGATAGGCGCGGATCAGCGCCTCGACCGGGGCGTCGCCCATGCTCACTTGGTGGCGATGAATGTTCATGAACAACGACGAATGAATGTTCGGCTGCCAGGTCATGAACCAATCCGTGGAAAACGGCAGCATGCCCTTGGGAGGCGATTTGCCCTGGATCTCCCGGTACAGGCGCAGCAGCCGCTCGCGCGACAACTGCACTTCCGCCTCCAGCACCTGCAGGCGTGCGCCCAGCCGGATCAACTCGGATGCGATCTCGATCTGCCGGGCTTCAGACAACACGCTCTTAGCGCGAGCCATAGGGCCCCCCGATGCAAACTACCCACGATAGGAACCCGGCAAATCAGGCCGCGGCCTTGGCCGCCGTTTGGCCCGCCATCAGGATGGCAGCATGGATGCGAGGCGAGGGATCATCGCGCTTGGGAGAGGCAAGCAGGTTCCAGATGAGCGTGTCGTCGAAGCGGAAGCGCGCCAGCAACATGCCCGAGCTGGCAATCTTGAGGAGCTGTGCCGTGGTAAGCGAGAGTAAAATGTCGGCCACCTCGGCGGAAATGCCCAGGCGATACAAGGCTTCGCTGCGGTCCACGCGCAGCATTTGCTGGGCAAGCATCAAATAAGTCAGGTTCGCGTCGCGGATTTCCTCGCTCAATCGAGACATGGGAGAATGCTCGGCTTTCGAGGCCGGCAGCGCCGCTTCGACCTCGTCGCACACTTGACTCATCGTGATTCCTTTAGGAAGCGCCCCTGAGGGCGAAAACCACACTGATAACCCGACCAAATTTGGTGCGGAGTTCGGTTGCATTGCTTCAATATGTAAATTATCCGACAACCGTAACGACGGCCAGGTCGGAAGCGGGCTGGATTTCACGTCTACCTAAGCCCCCTCCACATGTAAGAATTTTTCTTACACCACGGACTGGATTGACTTGCACACACCGATGCAAAACGCGATTCCCTTCTTGCAACATGGCGCAGCCCTCGGCGACAAAGACCGCGACCTTCTCCAAGCCGCCCTGGAGTCGCTGCCGGCCGCGGTGTGGGTCGTAGACCGCGAAGGCCGCTACCGCTATGTGTCCCAGACCTACGCCCGGCTGCTGGACACTTCGGCCGAACATTGCCTCGGCAAGCCCATGGAAGACGTGATGCCCGCTTCGCTTGCCCGCATTTACCGGGTCCGCCACCAGCAAATGCTGGAGTCCAAGTCGCGCCGGCGCTTCGAGCAAATCTGGACGGTGAATGGCGAGCCCCGCTGGTTCGAAGTCCACATGAATTGCCTGTACAACGAGGAAGGCGAAGCCGTGGCCGTCTCGGGCTACGCGCGCGACGTCACGCAGCACATGGAGCAACAGGAAGCGGCGCGGCGCATCCAGGGCGAACTCGAGAAACGCGTGGCCGAGCGCACGCAGCAGCTGCGCGTCATCAATGAAGAACTCGAGGCCTTTTCGTATTCGGTCTCGCACGACCTGCGCGCGCCGCTGCGCCAGATCGCGGGCTTTGCGGAATTGCTGGGGTCGCGGCTCGCCGGCTGGCGGGACGAAACGGCCGCCAGCCACCTGCAGCACATCCTTGACACCACGCGCCACATGGACGGCTTGATCGCCGACCTATTGCAATTGGCCCGCATCAACCAGAGCGGGCTGCACAAGACCCGCGTGGACCTTGCCGCCCTCGCCCGTGACGTGGTGGCACAACTGCGCTGCGACCATCCCACGCGAACGGTCAAGGTTGACCTACCCGAAAGCCTCCACGCCGAATGCGACGCCGGCCTGATGCGCATCGCGCTCGACAACCTGCTCGGCAACGCCTGGAAATTCACGGGCAAGCAGCCCGACGCGCAGATACAGTTCGGCAGCTTCCCCCGCGGCGAACAGACGGTGTATTTCGTGCGCGACAACGGCGCGGGCTTTGACGCGAAAAACGCCGAACGCATCTTTGGCGCCTTCCAGCGCTTCCACCGCGCGAGCGACTTCCCCGGCACCGGCGTGGGGCTCGCCACGGTCCGCCGCATCATCAGCCGCCACGGCGGCCAGATCTGGGCAGAAAGCGCGGCCGGGCAAGGCGCCACGTTCTACTTCACGCTGGAAACATTGAACTGAGCTTGAACCGAGCGGGAAGGCCCGATGCCTTCGCGAGCATCCCATTCAAGGCGCCCGCCTCCCCTGCGTCCAGCACGACGCCCCTCCCGTTCACCGCATCCAGGGCTGCGAGCAGCGGCGCCATGTCGGACGGATTCGCCGAAACTTTAGCGGTATTTTTTTTCGTTTCCCCGCCCTTCCTGCCTAAAGTTTCGCTTCCCCTCCCCCGTTAACTGCCTCAACGCGGCCGCGCTTGCATGACGCAAGCGAGCGCCGGCGATGCGGCACCACCGTCCCCGTCCGCCGGCCAGGCCAAGAGGCAATTGCGGAAGGACCTCCGGCCGCAGATGCATTTGGCGGGCCCCGGCCCGGAACCTAGGAATGACTCACCCTCAGGGAGCTCAGTCATGGCACAAGTCATCAACACCAACATTGCTTCGCTCAACGCGCAGCGCAACCTGACCAGCTCGCAGAACGCGGTCAACACCGCACTGCAACGCCTCTCCACCGGCCTGCGCATCAACAGCGCCAAGGACGACGCGGCCGGCCTCGCCATCTCCGAGCGCATGACCACCCAGATCAACGGCCTGAACCAGGCCATGCGCAACGCCAACGACGGCATCTCGTTGGCACAAACGGCCGAAGGCGCGCTCTCACAAATCGCGAACAACCTACAGCGCATCCGCGAGCTAGCTGTGCAATCGCGAAATGCAACAAATTCCGACAGTGACCGCCTGGCCCTGCAAAAAGAAGTGGCTCAACTGACCGCCGAAATCGACCGCGTCGCGAAGGACACCTCCTTTAACGGTATCAACCTTCTCGACGGGTCGTTCACGAGCAAGTCGTTCCAGGTCGGCGCGAATGCGGGACAACGCATCACTATCGATAAGATCATCAACGCCAACTCCAGTGCTCTTGGCACCAGCTATACGGTAAAGGGCGCAACGGCCCAACTTGCCGCCGATGATGCTGCAGCCCCTGCTTCCGGTGGCGATCCTGCGAAACTCGAAGCCACCTTTGCTGCGATTACCGGCACCAACATTTCGATCACTATTGGCGAGGGAACGGACGCCCAGACCTATGAGCTTGACGATCTCGAAGCGGTAACCGTCACTGCGGCCTCAGACTCCGACGACGACATCGATAGCGCGAATGCCGCCGCACTGCGTAAAGGCCTTGAAAACCTTGCGGCGGAAATTTCGCGCAAGACGGGAGGACGCGTCTCTGTTTCTCTCAACAACTCGGGAAATGGCCTGGAGTTTTTCTCCACCGAGAAGTTCCGCATCACCTCTGAAGATGGTGCTACCAGCGCTCTCACTGGTTTGGCCACGACTGACGCCATCGAGAAGATTGGTTTCGCAGATCTCGATATTAAGACGGCAGAAGGTGCGGACCAGGTCATCATCGCTATGGACGCCGCGTTAAAGGCGATCAACGAGTCGCGTGCAGACCTGGGCGCCATCCAGAACCGCTTCAGCTCGGTGGTCTCCAGCCTGCAAACCACGGCGGAAAACCTCTCGGCCTCCCGCAGCCGCATCCTGGACGCCGACTTCGCCGCCGAGACCGCGGCGCTGACCCGCGCCCAGATCCTGCAGCAGGCCGGTACGGCAATGCTGGCCCAGGCCAACTCGCTGCCGAACAACGTCCTGACGCTGCTGCGCGGCTGATCGACGCATCCCCAGGACGGCCGCCCGGCCGTCCGTCGGGCCCGCCTTGCCAAGGCGGGCTTTTTTTTCGCCGGCCGGCGCACGCCGCCCTCAAGTTCCGCCGCTTTCCCCCGATAACCCAGGCATAGTCATTGATTGCGCCGGCGCTTCGCCGCCTACGCCCCGGAGTCCTCATGAGCATTTCCGCCCTCGGCAACCCGGCAGATACCCGCCCCAGCATGGGCGCGGCGCTCTTGCCCGTCGCCCAGGTATCGCCGCGCGGCGCGGCCAAGGACGCTGATCCGACGCTGCCCGCCACCTCCCAGGTGCCAGACCTGGAATCCCTGCAGGCTGCCGTCGATCACTTCAACCAGTACATCCCGCTGGCCAGCCGCAACCTGACCTTCAGCATCGATGAAGACAGCGGCACCGTGGTCGTGAAGATCATCGACGGCGACACGCAAGACGTCATCCGCCAGATTCCCTCGGAAGAGGCCCTGGCCCTCGCCCGTTCGCTCGACAAACTGGAGGGCGTGCTGCTCAGCCGCAAGGCCTGAGCGTCGCCCCGTCGTTCCCTAGGAGTCCATCGTGGCAAGCGTAGGATCTGCCCTCGGCATCGGTTCAGGCCTCGACCTGACGACCCTGCTGTCCAACCTCATGGCGGCCGAATCGGTGCCGCTGTCCAAGCTGCAGACGCGGGAAGTCAGCATCCAGTCCAAGATTTCGGCCTACGGCCAGCTGCGCAGCGCCATTTCCTCGCTGCGCGACGCGGTCAAGGGCCTGACGCCAGACAAGTTCAACGGCGCGGGCGCAGGCTCCTCGGCCTCGGACGTCGCAACCGCCACGGCCACGAACGCCGCCACCAAGGGTACGTACGCGCTCGAGGTCGTTTCGCTCGCCCAGGCCGAGAAAGCCGTAAGCGCCGGGCTGGAAAGCAGCAAGGCGCAGGTGCAGGCCGGCGCCATCACCTTCACCTTCGGCAGCGTGGGAAACGGCGAATTCATTCCCGGCGAAGGCGAGGCCAAGACCGTCACCATCGAAGCCGGCAAGAACACCCTGGAAGGCGTGCGCGACGCCATCAACGCGGCCGAGGCCGGCGTCACCGCCACGATCATCCATGACGGCACGGGCGCCCGGCTCGTGCTGACGGCCAAGGAAACGGGCGCCGGGCATGCCTTCAGGATCACGACCCAGGGCGATGCCGGCAGCGACGGGCAGGCCCTTTCCTTCCTCGATTACGATCCGGCCAGCGCGCCTGACTACAGCGCCGGCGGCGCGGCCCAGATGAGCCGGCTGCAGCACGCGGCCGACGCGGAATTCAAGATCGACGGCATCGTGATGACGAGCGCGCGCAACACCGTCAGCACGGCGCTCGAAGGCGTCACGCTCACCCTGGCCAAGGAGGGCACCACCACCATCACGGTCAAGGACGACGCCTCCAAGGCCCGCAGCGCGCTGCAGTCCATGGTGGACGCCTATAACAAGCTGCTCTCCACGGTGAATGCGCTGGCCGTCAACACGCCGGGCGCCTCCAAGGGCGAGTCCGGCACAGCCGGGCCTCTCGCCGCCGATAGCCTGACGCGCGACGTGATGACCCGCATCCGGAACGAGATCTTCAGCCCGGTGCAGGGCGCCACGGGCGCGTACACGTCCCTGGCATCGCTGGGCGTGAGCTTCCAGTCTGACGGCACGCTCAAGCTCGATGCCACCCGCTTCGAGAAGGCCATGGCCACCGATGCTGGCGCCGTCGCCCGGCTGTTCGACGACGAAGCCTATGGCGAAGGGCGCAGCATCACCGCGCGCTTCCAGGCCCAACTCGATGCCATGGTCGAATCCGACGGCCTGATCGATTCGCGCCTGGACGGCCTGAATGCCTCGACCAAGTCGCTGCAGACCCAACAGGAACAGCTCAGCAAGCGGCTCGAGCAGATCGAAGCCCGGTACCGCGCGCAGTTCTCGGCGCTCGACACCCTGCTCGCGCAGATGAACAGCACGGCCAGCTACCTGACGCAGCAGCTCGAAGCGCTCAAGAACCTGCGTTCGTCATGAAGGATTAGGAGAAAGCCGTGTCTGGATTCGCAAGCTTCGGCGCCAGCGCCTATGTCAGCGTGGGCGTGGAAACCGGGGTCTCGACCTCGAGCCCGCACGCGCTCATACTGATGTTGTACGATGGCGCCCTCGCTGCACTGCGGCGCGCCCAGGGCTGCATCGAGTCCGGCGATGCCGTCGGCAAGGCGCAGGCCATGTCGCGCGCCACGCGCATCATCGACGAAGGCCTGCGTGCCAGCCTCGACCACAAGGCCGGCGGCGAGATCGCCGGCCAGCTCGACGCGCTGTACGATTACATGTTCCGACGCGCGCTGCAGGCCGGCATCGACAACGATGCCGCGGCCCTGGAAGAGATCGCCCGCTTGCTCGACGGCTTGCGCGAGGCCTGGGCATCCATCGAACCCAAGGCGCAGGCCGCTGCCTGAGCCCACACGGAGACTCCGAACATGGTCACTCCACCCGCGCCGCCCTGCTCCTCGGACGAATGTTCCGCCACGACCTGCTCCGCGCTGCGCCAAGCCTACATGGAACTGGCTGAGCTGAGCTCGGCCATGCTGGCGGCGGCACGGCGCGGGGATTGGGACGAAGTCGCGTCCTACGAAGCCGAGTGCGCGCGTCGCACGGACTACGTGCGGCAGCTGTCCACGCCCGGCACCGAGTCGCTGCCCAAGGCCGAGCGCGAGGGTTGCATTGCGCTGATCCAGCAGGTGCTGGCCGACGATGCCGCCATCCGCGACCTGGCCCAGCCTTGGATGAAGGAGCTGGAACAAATCCTGCGGCCGAACCGGCAGCGGCATTTCACGTACTCGCCCTTCCGTTGACCTGCGCGAGCATGTCGCCCGGCTCCCATCCCGCAGCTGCGCCGGCACACCGCCTCGCGCCCGATACGCCTCCCTTGCGGACGGCGGCGGGAGACCGGGTTGGTCGATAGCCGGCAAGTGCAAGCGATCACCGGCATCACGCCGGTGCAGAGCTGGGAGCATTACCGCGAGCAAGCGCGCGAAGCCATCCTGGCGCGGCTGCTCAACGTTTCCGGCGCGCGGCAGTCCGGCGGCAACCTGCCGCACGGCTTGGTGCGTGCCACCGTGCTCCAGGCCCACAGCGCCAGCGAGGCGCTGGTCGACATCGGCGGCAAGCCCTATCTCGTCAACACCCGCCAGCCCTTGCGCGCCGGCGCCAGCGTCATCCTGCGCCTGCTGGACGACGCTACCTTCCTGCAAGGAATGGACAAGGCCGGGCCGCGCGGCGCAGGCGAACGCGAAGCGCGCGGCGGCCGGGATGCGGGATCGAACGTTGCACCGGCCACGGGCAGCAAGGCCGACCGCCCCGGCACTGCCTCGGCCACGCGCGGCATCGCCCCCGTCCCGTTGCCGGCGCTGGCCGAGCTCAAGACCACGACCGGCGATGCACGCATCCAGTTGAGCGGCTCGGCCCGCCTGCTCTTCGCGCTGGTCAGCGAGGGCGGCGGCCTGCAGCGCGGCGTGCCGCTCGCCTCCTTGCACATCCCGGCCGGCACGCCACCCACCGCCGCGGCCCACCAGATGCAGCAGGCCGTCGAGCACTCGGGCCTGTTCTATGAGTCGCACCTGCAGGAATGGCGCGAAGGCCGGCGCTCGCTGGAAGCCTTGCGCGCCGAACCGCAGGCCGCGTTCTCGCCCGGCCCGCAACCCCGGCCCACGCTAGATGCAGCCGTCCCCGCGCCGGCGCCCCAGCCCGCGACGACGCCCGAACAGAACGCCGCCAAGGGCCTGCAGGCCGCCCTGGCGGCCATTCCGCCCGACGTGCGGCCGCTGGTCCAGGACCAGATCGCGCTGCTGGCGAGCGGCCGCCTGCTACTCGAAGGCGCGTGGGGCGAGCGCCCCTTCAAGCTCGAGATCGAACCCGACGCCGAAAGCCGCCACGACCCGGACCTGCCGCTCGCCTGGCGCGTGCGCGTTCAGGTGGAGACACCCCACCTGGGCAAGCTCGAGGTCGACGTGTCCCTGTCTGGCATCGATGCGCGCGTGACGATACGGCCCGACACCAAGTCGCTGCGCGGCCAGCGCCTGCGCGAGGTAGAGGCGCAGCTGACGGCGGGCGGGCTCGAGCTGCAGCAGGCGCTGGACAGCCAGGGGCTGCGCATGTCGGACCTGCGCATCGCTGCCACCTCCCGCTCCCCCGCACGCTCATGAGCACACCCGAAGACGCCACCCCTCGCCACGAAGAGGATCCCAAGCGCAGCCTCGCCGTCGCACTGCGCTATGAAAAGGAACGCAAGACGCCCGTGGTGGTGGCCAAGGGTAGCGGCTTGATCGCCGAGGAAATCCTCCGCCGCGCCAAGGAAGCGGGCGTGTTCGTCCATAGCTCGCGCGAACTGATCGACCTGCTGATGAAGGTGGACCTGGACGCCCGCATCCCGCCGTCGCTCTACGCGGCGGTGGCCGAAGTGCTGGCCTGGGTCTACAAGCAGGACGAAGCCGCCGCGCGGCGCATGAAACCGCCGGGAACGCCAGGTTGAGCGGGCGGCGTGCCGGCCGTGCGGAACCCGGTGCGACCGTAACTGGACGGCAGGCTGCCGGCGACGCTGCGCCAGGGGAGCGCGGCTCAGACCGGCATGTTCATGATTTCGTTATAGGCGGCGATGACGCGATTGCGTGCCTGCGCCAGCATCTGGAAGGACAGGCTGGCCTGGTTCATCGCGATCATGGTGGCTTCGAGGCCGACCTCGGGATCGCCCTGTTGGTAGGCCTTCTGCAAGGCCGTGGCTTCGCTCTGGGCACGGTGCACGCTCTGGATGGCGTCGACCAGCACATTGGAGAACGAACCCGTGGCCGGCGCCGCCGAACCGCCCGCCATGAGCGAGTCGGGCCTCGCCAGCATCTGCGCAGCGCGCGCCATGCCTGGCTGTTCCTGGGCCGCGGTGGCGGCCGGCACGAGGGGAATCCGGTCCATCTGCATATCCATGGTGGCTGACTGCCGGATGATAGCCCCGGCCGCCATTTCCCAGCCCGCGAAGTACCGGGGCAAATGCCGCCTATTCTCCCCTTGGCCGTGACACTCTCCACCAAATAATACAAGCCGGAGAATGGGCGGGCGCCCGCCAGGGCGGCCCGGCTTCTTTTTTTGCATTCGAATCCGCTTCACTCAATGTCCGACGACACGCAGAACCCGCCCGCCGCCGAGGCGCCCCACAACAGGCTCCTGGAGGCGTATGGCAGATTGCCCACGCGCCATAGGCTGGCCCTGCTCGCGGGCATTCCAATGCTCGTCGCGATCGTCATCGCCGCGCTGCTGTGGAACCGCGCGCCCGAGTACCGCGTCCTCTTCAGCGGCCTTTCCGACCAAGACGGCGGCGCCATCATCGCCGCCCTGCAGCAGCAGAAAATCCCCTACCGCGTTGCCGACGGCGGCAGCGCCATCCTAGTGCCGCCAGACCAAGTGCACGAAGTGCGGCTGCGGCTGGCCTCGCAAGGCCTGCCGCGCGCGGGCAACGTCGGCTTCGAGCTGATGGACAACGGCCGGCTGGGCCTGACCCAGTTCCAGGAGCAGGTCAATTACCAGCGCGCGCTCGAAGGCGAGCTGGCGCGCTCCATTCAAAGCCTGGGCACGGTCAAGAGCGCCCGCGTCCACCTGGCCATCCCCAAGCCCAGCATCTTCGTGCGCGAACAGAATCGACCCTCCGCCTCGGTACTGGTGCAGATGCTGCCCGGCCGCGTGCTCGAACGCCACCAGGTGGCCGGCATCGTGCACCTGGTGTCTTCCTCGGTGCCCGACCTCGCGCCGGGCGCGGTCAGCGTGGTCGACCAGACCGGCACGCTGCTGTCGGCCAACGACGCCGACCCGAACGGACTGGATGCCACGCAGCTCGAATACCTGCGCACCCTGGAGCGGCAGTACACGCGTCGCATCGCCGAGCTGATCTCGCCCATCGTCGGCGCGCAGAACGTGCGCGCGCAGGTAGCGATCGACCTCGATTTCAGCCGCCAGGAGCAAACCGACGAAATCTACCGCCCGAACGGTGGCTCGCCGGACCAGGCCGCGATCCGCAGCCGCCAGAGCTCGGAGTCGCGCGAGCCGGCAACCGGCCTCGACGGCGGCGTGCCGGGCTCGCTCAGCAACACGCCGCCCGGCGTGGCCGTCGCCCCGACCACGGGCGGTGCGCCCACCAACCCGCCAGCGCCGGGCGCGCCTCCGCAGTCGGCGCAACACCTCAAGCGCGCCGACACCACGAATTACGAGCTGGACAAGACCGTGCGCTACGTGCGCGAACCGGTAGGCCGCATCAAGCGCCTCTCGGCGGCCGTGGTGGTCAACCACCGCACCAGCGTGGTCAAGGGCGAGGCCGTCGCGACGCCCCTCAGCGAGGCGGAGCTGGCGCAAATCAAGGCCTTGGTAAGCGAAGCCGTGGGCTTCGATCCGCAGCGCCGCGACTCCATCTCCGTCATCAACATTCCCTTCAACGAGGCGGCCGGCGAGCCCGCCCCCGAACCGGCGTTCTGGCAACAGGCCGAATTCATCGACCTGACGCGCGACATCGGCGTGGCGCTGGTGCTGGCACTCGCGGTGCTCTACCTCATCATCGGCGTGATCCGCCCGGCCATCAAGCAGCTCACGGCGCCGGCCGAGCCGGCGGCCCCGGCCTTCGCGGGCCTCGACCCCGCCGCTGCCGGGCCGACCGCGCCGGCCGAGGACGACCAGCCCGAAGACCCGCTCGAGCGCGTGCGCCGCTTTGCGCGCGAGAACCCTCAGATCGTCGCCAACGTCATCCGCCAGTGGGTCAATGATGCACAAGCCTGATCGCCGCGGGAGCCCGGATGCAACCGCCCCCTTCATACCGATCGCGAGCCGGTGCGCCTTCGCCGCGCGCATGCTGACATGACGAACGCAGTCACTATGGATACCGAAACAGGCGTCAACGACGGCGCCATCCTGCTCCTGAGCCTGGGCGAGGAAGAGGCGGCGGAGGTGCTCAAGTATTTGTCGCCGCGCGAAGTGCAGAAGCTGGGCACGGCCATGGCCGGCATGCAGGGCATCGCCCGCGAGGCCATGGACAAGGTGATCCAGCGCTTCGAGGAAGACATCAGCGCGCACACGGGCCTGGGCGCCGATGCCGACGCCTACCTGCGCAGCGTGCTGACCAAGGCCCTGGGTGCCGACAAGGCGGGCTTCCTGCTCGACCGCATCCTGCACACCGGCGACACCTCTGGCATCGAAAGCCTCAAGTGGATGGATCCGGCCAGCGTCGCTGACCTCATCCGGCACGAGCATCCGCAGATCATCGCCTCCATATTGGTCCACCTCGAAGCCGACCAGTCGGCTGCAGTGGTCAACCACCTGCCCGAGCGCGTGCGGGCCGACGTGCTGCTGCGGGTGGCGACGCTGGACGGCATCCAGCCCTCGGCCCTGCGCGAGCTGAACGACGTACTGCTCAAGATGCTCTCCGGCAATGAGCAGATCAAGCGCCGCAAGCTGGGCGGCATCAAGACCGCGGCGGAAATCCTGAACTACGTCGGCTCGACGTCGGAGCACCAGATTCTCTCCGTCGTCAAGCAGGTCGATGCGGACCTCGCCCAGCGCATCATCGACGAGATGTTCACGTTCGAGAACCTCATCGATGCCGACGACCGCGGCATGCAGCTGCTGCTGCGCGAAGTCACGCCCGAATCGCTCGTGCTTGCGCTCAAGGGCGCGAGCGCCGAGCTGCGTGCCAAGGTGTTCCGCTGCATGCCCTCGCGCGCCGCGCAGCAGTTGCGCGAAGACCTGGAGGCGCGCGGCCCCGTCAAGCTGTCCGAAGTCGAAGCCCAACAAAAAGAGATCCTCAAGATTGCACGTCGGCTGGCCGAGTCCGGCGACTTGGCGGTGAACGGCATTGGCGAGGATCAATATGTCTGAAACCATGGCGCCGCCCCGACGCATTCTCCGCGCAGAAGAGGCCCGCCACCTGCCGGTCTGGCGGCCGCAGCCCTTCCCCAGCGACTCGCTGCAGGCCGGTGCCCGGCGCCGCCCCCAGACCGCCGAGGAAAAGCTCGCCATCCAGCGCGCGCTGCTCGCCGCGCAGCAGGAAGCCGAGCGCCGCGAACGCGAAGCAGCAGCGGCTGCTGCGGCCGACGCCGCACGCGCAGCCGCTGCGCAGCCCGAGCCCGCCTCAGAGGCTCCCGTGCAGGCGCCCGCCGAGCCGCTGGCGCCTGCCGTAGACCCGGCCGAGATCGAGCGCATCAAGACCGCCGCCTTCGACGAAGGCTATGCAGCCGGTTACGACCACGGCACGGCCGCCGCCAGGAAAGAAGCCGACAGGCTGCAGGCCATCGCGCAGTCTGCGTCGGAGGTCTTCGCGCGCTTCGAGCACGAGCTCGCCCCGCGCCTCGTGACGCTGGCCGTGGATATCGCGCGCCAGGTGGTCAAGCACGAACTCTCGGTGGACAACACCGTGGTACTGGCCGTGGTGCGCGACGCCTTCAACCAGCTCGTGGGCGGCGAAACCGGCAAGCAGTTGCTGCTACACCCTTCGGACGTGCAGCTGGTGCGCGCCCATTTGGGCGAAGAGCTCGAGCTCGGACAATGGAAGATCCTCGAAGACGCTGGCATCGAGGCCGGCGGCTGCCGCGTCGTCACGCACCAGTCCGACATCGACGCCACCCTGCCCACCCGCTGGAAACGCACGCTCGCGGCCCTGGGCCAGGATGCGCCCTGGAGCGGTCACGATGCATGATCCGGCCGCCCGCCTCGCCAGTTTCCTCGACCGCTGCACCGCACGCGTGCGCACGGCCGCGCCCATCGCGGCGGCCGGCCGCCTGACCCGCGTGGCCGGGCTGGTCATGGAAGCCACGGGGCTGAAGCTGCCGGTCGGCAGCACCTGCCTGATCGTCCAGGGAGAAGAACGCGCCGTGGAGGCCGAAGTCGTCGGCTTCAACGGCGAGCGCCTGTTCCTCATGCCCTCCACCGAAATCCATGGACTGACGGCGGGCTCGCTCGTCATGCCGCTCGAGCTCAGGCGTCCCGCGCCGGCGTATCCCGCCAACGAAGACCTCGACGAGGGCGCACCCGAGGAGCTCACCAAGCACCTGCCCGTGGGCGACGCGCTGCTCGGGCGCGTGGTCGACGGCGCCGGCCGGCCGCTAGACCGCCTCGGCCCCATCGCCTCAGTCCAGCGCGCACCGCTTGCCGCGCGCCCGGTCAACCCCATCGAGCGCCAGCCCATCGAACGGCCGCTGGACGTGGGCGTGCGCGCCATCAACGCGATGCTCACCGTCGGGCGAGGGCAGCGCATGGGCCTGTTCGCCGGATCGGGCGTGGGAAAGAGCGTGCTGCTCGGCATGATGGCCCGCTATACCGAAGCCGACGTGACCGTGGTGGGGCTGATCGGCGAACGCGGGCGCGAGGTCAAGGAATTCATCGACCAGATCCTGGGCCCAGAGGGCCTGGCACGCTCCGTGGTGGTTGCCGCGCCGGCCGACGCCGCACCGCTGATGCGGCTGCAAGGCGCGGCCTACGCCACGGTGCTGGCCGAACATTTCCGGGACCAGGGCAAGAACGTGCTGCTGATCATGGACTCGCTCACCCGCTATGCCATGGCGCAGCGGGAGATCGCGCTTGCCATCGGGGAGCCGCCGGCCACCAAGGGGTATCCGCCCTCCGTGTTCGCCAAGCTGCCGGCGCTGGTGGAACGCGCCGGCAACGGCACGCACGGATCGGGATCCATCACGGCCTTCTACACGGTCCTCACCGAGGGCGACGACCAGCAAGACCCGATCGCCGATTCGGCCCGCGCCATCCTGGACGGCCACATCGTGCTCAACCGCGCGCTGGCCGACACCGGCCATTACCCGGCCATCGACGTGGAACAGTCGATCTCGCGCGCCATGCACAACATCGTCAGCGCGGAGCAGCAGCGCCACGCGCGCACGCTCAAGAAACTCTTCTCGCGCTACCAGCGCTCGCGCGACCTCATCCAGGTCGGTGCCTACGTTCCCGGCACCGACCCAGAACTCGACCAGGCCATCGCTGCGTACGACAGCATCAGCCGCTTCCTGCAGCAGGACATGCAGGCGCGCGCCACGTTCGCCGAAAGCCTGACCCTGATGACCGCCATCGCCGAACAATTCGGCGGCGGCGCCTGACCCGCCCCAGGGGCCCGACATGACGTCACCGACCACTCTCTCTACGCTGATCGAACTGGCCGAAGCCCGCAAGAACCGCGCCGCCCAGGAGTTCGCCCAAGCTGCCGCGGCGCACTCCCGCGCCCGCGAGCGCCTGGTGTTGATCGAAAACTACCGGGCCGATTATGAGTCGCGCATGCGCAACCAGGCGGGCATAGGCCTGGATGGAACACTGGTCGGCAACTATGCGCGCTTCATCCAGCAACTGACCGACGCGGTCGAGCAGCAGGCGCGCGAAGTCGCGCGCTGCGCCGAGCACATGAACGCCGCCCGCGCAGCTTTCTTCGAAGAAGAGCGCAAGTGCAAGTCCCTGGAAATCCTCGCCCAGCGCGAAGCACAGCGCCAGCAGGCGACGGAAGCCAAGCGCATACAGAAGCAGATCGACGAATTCGCCAACCGCCGCAGTTTCGGCTCGCCCACGGGATACGCCCTATGAACGCCCTGCCCGTCGCCACCTCGGCCCTGCCGGTCGCCACCTCGGCCCTGCCGGTCGCCCTGCCTTCGCCCGCCCCGGCCTCCGCGCGCGGCGAAGAGCATTTCAGCCGCCAGCTCGAAGCGGCCGAAGCGTCGCTGGAACGCCCCTTGGGCGACGGCGCGATGCATCCCGGCGCGCCCGCTGCGGGCGACGCGGGCGAAACCGAGGCCGCGGAAGAGATCGCCCTCGTGGCACAGAATCCGGGGCCGGGCCTGCCCTGGCCCACGCCGTGGGCGGCCTACGTCAACCCGCCCGCGGCGCCGGTCGCCCCACCCAGGCCCGGCACGGCCTTGCCTCCCGACGAGGCCGGCCCCGGGCTTGCCGTCGATGCGGCCGCGGACGCCATGCAGGCCACCGCGGGCGGCAAGGCACCACAGGCCGAAGCCGGACCTGCCCAGCCCGGTGCCGCTGCGGGCGTCGCCATGAGACCGTCCCGGCTTGTCTTGCCCGCGGCGGCCGACGATGCGCCCGGCCCCGGCATGGCACGCGCCGAGGCGGGCGCGGGGGCCTCCGGCCGAGCGACGCCGGCTGCCGCCCCGGTCCTGCCTGCGCAAGAGGGGGTGCCCGCCCCGGCCGCGCCCAAGGCAGAGGTGCTGCAGGAAACGGCCACGGTGCCTGTAGCGGGCAACACCCACCCGTCCGCGCAGCACGTTGCGCCGCGCGGCGAGGCACCGACGGTGCCGGGTGCGCCGGCACCGCTGCACCCCGGCGCACTGCAGGAGCGCATCGACACCGCGCTGCGCTGGATGGCCGGGGGCGGCCTACAAACCGCGCAGCTGCGCGTCGATCCCGAAGCGCTCGGCCCCATCACCATCCATCTGCGGCTGGACGGAGACGTGGCCAACGTCGTGTTCGGCAGCAATCACGAATCGACCCGCCAGGCGCTGGAGAATTCGATCGCTGGCCTAAAAGAGGCGCTGGCCGCGGGCGGCCTGAGCCTGGGCCAGGCGTCGGTGGGCAGCGAGCGGCAGAGCGGCTTCATGGCAGCGCAACAGTTCGGCGAGCGCGGCGCGGATGCGCGAGCGTCCCATGACACCTCGGCCACAGAGGCGCACGAAACATCCGCTTCCGGCGCGCCACCGGCCGGCCCGGCGCGCAGCGTGCATATCGCGTCGACAAACCGCATGGTGGATCTCTACGCGTAGGCCCATGCGGCCAGGGGCGGGGGCCCGCCGCGATTTCGTGCCCGGACCGAAGCGCCAGCGCCACGTCCATCCATTAAACGCGCGATTTCCCCTGCTGTTCCACGGATAGCCGTTTTTTCTTTTCTAGATAATCCAGCTTGGGGCAGCCTGCTGCCCTTCACCCAGACATCCGGAGATGTAGTTCATGGCCGAGGCCGTCGCCCCTGTCAAACGCACCAGAACCTGGCCCTTCGTGCTGGCAGGACTCATTCTGCTGATCGTCATCGCGAGCATGGTCGCGGTGCTGCTGATCCACAACAAGCAGCTGGCCGATTTCGAAACCTACGCCTACGCGGGCCCGCGTCCGGCCGCCCAGGATCCAACCATCGAGCGGGCCGTGGCATCGTCGAATCCATCCAAGCACGTGTTCGTGCCGCTGGAAATGTTCACGGCCAACCTGAACGAGCGCGACCACGACCGCTTCGCGCAGGTCGGCGTCATCATCGAAGTGGGCGATGCCAAGGCGGGCGCCGCGCTCTCGGCCGTCGTCCCGCCCGTGCGCAGCGAGATCCTGATGCTGCTCACGTCCAAGGGCGCGGCCGAGCTGCTCACGCTCAAAGGCAAGCAGGCGCTGGCAGCCCAGATCGTGGACATCGCCCGCAAGTACATCGCACCGGAGTTCCGCAACAGCGTCTACGCTGCGCATTTCTCCAACTTCGTGATCCAGTAACCGCATCGCGCCGTGATGCCGATGACGCCTATTTCCGACGCCGCCCGGAGCGCCCACGATGGCCGGTGAGTTTCTATCGCAAGACGAAGTCGATGCGCTGCTGCGGGGCGTGACGGGCGAGCCGGACGATCTGCCGCAGGAAGAAGAGCCTGCGGGCGGCATACGCCCCTACAACCTCGCCAAGCAGGAGCGCATCGTCCGCGGCCGCATGCCGTCGCTGGAAATCATCCACGACCGCTTCGGGCGCCTGCTGCGCGTAGGGCTGTTCAATTTCCTGCGCCGCAATCCCGAGGTCTCCGTGGGGCCGGTGCGCCTGGTCAAGTACAGCGAGTTCCTGCGCAACATCGTCGTCCCGACCAACCTGAACATCGTCTCGCTCAAGCCCTTGCGGGGCAATGCGCTCTTCATCTTCGAACCGCGCCTGGTGTTTTCGGTCATCGACAACCTGTTCGGCGGAGACGGACGTTTCCACACGCGCGTCGAAGGGCGCGACTTCACGCCCACCGAGCAGCGCATCATCCAGCGCATGCTGGCCGTGGTGCTCGACGAGTATGCCCGGGCCTGGGCCGCGGTCCATCCCATGCATTTCGAGTACCAGCGGGCCGAAATGCACACGCAGTTCGCCAATATCGCCACGCCGTCCGAGATCGTCGTTTGTTCCACGTTCTCCATCGAGTTCGGCAACTCGGGCGGCGACCTGCACATCTGTTTTCCGTACGCATCGGTGGAACCGATCCGCGATGCGCTGTACAGCCCCGTCCAAGGCGACCAGATGGAGCCGGACAAGCGCTGGCTGCGCATGCTGTCCAAGCAGATCCAGCTGGCCGACGTCGAGATGGTGGTCAACCTGGCGCAGACCGAGCTAACGCTGCGCGACATCCTGAACATGCAGAAAGGGGACGTGATCCCGATCGACATCGCCCCCACGCTACCGGCCTATGTAGACGGCATACCCATCTTCGACTGCAAGATCGGCGTCAGCAACGGACAGTACGCGATCCGCATCGGCAAGGTGCTGGCCACCCTGCAATCGGAAAACAATCTAGGAGATGAACATGGAAGCGGATCCTGAACACATCCCCGAGCCGTCGTCCGCCAGTGTCGACGACGACTGGGCGGCTGCGCTGGCCGAGCAGTCCCAGGCCGGCGCGAGCGGCACGGTGCGGCCGGCGGATGAATTGTTCGAACAGTTCACCGACGCGGGCAGCTCGCCCAAGACGGTCAACGACATCGAAATCATCATGGACATCCCGGTCACCCTGACCGTGGAACTGGGACGCACCCGCATACCGATCAAGCAAATCCTGCAACTGGCGCAGGGGTCCGTGGTGGAGCTCGACGGCCTGGCCGGCGAGCCCATGGACGTGCTCGTCAACGGCTGCCTGATCGCCCAAGGCGAAGTGGTGGTCGTCAATGACAAGTTCGGCATCCGGCTGACGGACATCGTCACGCCTTCCGAACGGCTCCGCCGCCTCAACCGCTGATACGCCATGCCCTCTACCGGCTCCGCGCTGCAAACGCTGCTGGCCCTGGTCGCGGTCCTGGGGTTGATCCTCGCCTGCGCGTGGCTGCTGCGGCGCCTGCAGCGTCCGCACGCGGGCGCCGCTGCGCACCTGAAGCTGCGTGGCCAGCTCATGGTGGGCCCGCGCGAGCGCGTGGTCCTGATCGAAGTGGGCGACCAATGGATCGTGGCAGGCGTCTCCTCCGGTCACGTGCGTCCGCTTGCCGTCTTGCCGCGCGCCGACGAAGCCGCGCCGCCCGCCCCCAGCGCGGCGCCGCCCTCGGTGCCGGATTTCCGCGCCCTCCTCGCCCGCTTCGGCAAGCCATGACCCGCATTTCCGACTTCTGCTGGCTTTCGGCACATGCGCCTTGCGCGCGCCTGCTACGCACGCGGGCGTGCAGCCCGGCATGGATGCGCGCGCCGGCCGTGCTGGGCGCGCTTGCCCTGATGTGCCTGCTCGGCATGGCCGGCCCGGCCTTCGCGCAAGAGGCCGGCATTCCCGCCTTGACCAGCAGCCCTGCGCCCGGGGGCGGCACGACGTGGTCCTTGTCGCTGCAAACGCTGATCGTGCTGTCGGCGTTGAGCTTCTTGCCCGCCGTCCTGCTGATGATGACCGGCTTCACGCGCATCATCATCGTGCTGTCGTTGTTGCGCAGCGCGCTCGGCCTGCAGGGCTCGCCACCCAACATGGTGCTGATCGGCCTGGCGCTATTCACGACCTTCTTCATCATGACGCCCACGTTCGACCGCGTCTATGAAGAAGCCTACCTGCCCTTCGACCGCAAAGAGATCGATTTCCCCCAGGCCCTCGACCGGGCGCAGGCACCTCTGAAGGACTTCATGCTCAAGCAGACGCGCGAATCCGACCTGGCCCTCTTCATGCGCCTGGCCGATGCCAAGCCTGTCTCGGACGCCTCCGAGATTCCGCTGCGCATCGTGGTGCCGGCCTTCGTCACCAGTGAGCTCAAGACGGCCTTCCAGATCGGGTTCATGATCTTCCTGCCCTTTCTCGTCATCGACTTGGTGGTCTCCAGCGTGCTGATGTCCATGGGGATGATGATGCTGTCGCCCGTGCTGATCTCGCTGCCCTTCAAGCTGATGCTGTTCGTGCTCGCCGATGGCTGGAATTTGCTGATCGGCAGCCTGGTGGGAAGTTTCGGATGATGCGCCGCCCCGGGTGCGATGCCCACGCCCCATCCCCAGGAGATCCGTCTTGAACGACACCGCCGGAATTCTGACCTTGGCCCAGGAAGCGGTGCAAATCGCCATTTACCTCGCGGCGCCGCTCTTGCTGTCGGCGCTGGTGGTAGGCCTTGTCATCAGCGTGCTGCAGGCCGCCACCCAGATCAACGAGATGACGCTGTCATTCGTGCCCAAGCTGGTCGCGATCTTCGCGGCGGCCTTGATCGCCGGCCCTTGGATGCTGTCCATGATGACCGACTACATCCGCCGCCTGTTCGAAAACATCCCCTTCATGCTGGGCTAGCGCGCGCCCGGGCCAACCCGCATGATCAGTTTCACCGAAGCCGAGGTCCATGCCGCCATCGCCGCGCTGCTGTGGCCATTCGTGCGCACGCTGGCGCTCGTCCAGACGGCGCCTGTATTTGGTCATCGCGCCGTGCCGCAACGCGTGAAGATCGGCCTCGCCTTCCTCATCTCGCTGCTGGTCGCGCCCGCCACGCCCGCGGCGGCGGTGGACGCCTTCTCGGGCACGGGCATGCTGCTGCTCCTGCAGCAAATCATCGTCGGCGCCGCCATGGGGTTCGGCCTGCGAGCCGTGTTCGCGGCGTTCGAACTGGCGGGGGACCTGATCGGACTGCAGATGGGCTTGGGGTTCGCGTCCTTCCTGGATCCGCAGCGCGGCGCGCCCTCGCCCCTGCTGGCGACGTTCCTGATGATGGTGGCCATGCTGGCCTTCCTCGCCACGGACGGCCATTTGACGCTGCTGCTCACGCTCGGCGAGAGCTTCCGCATCATCCCGGTCACGCCCCATCCCCTCGACAACCTGGACTGGCTGCGCCTGGCGAACCTGGGCGCCATCGTGTTTGCCGGAGGCGTACAGATCGCGTTGCCCGTGCTGGCAGCGGTGCTGTCCATCAACATCGCGCTGGGCTTCGTCTCTCGCAGCGCGCCGCAGCTCAATATCTTCAATCTCGGGTTCGCCGTCACCCTGCTGGCGGGCCTGTTGCTGCTCGCGCTCACGCTCGGCGTGCTGGCAGGCCCGATGGAGCGCCTGGTCGGCATCGCCGTGCCCTATTTCAAGACCGCCGTCATCCGCTGACTGCGCCCAGCGCGCGTCACCAGTCGGGCGCGGCCGGGCGCTTGCGCATGCGGCTTAGGTGCGCGCCGATGCGGGGCCCCGGGAACACGAGGCTGATGCGCGTCCCGGCGAAATCGGGCCGGCTGCGCAAATCCCAATGCGCGCCATGGGCCTCTGCAATCTCTTTCACGATGGCCAGCCCCAGTCCGGAACCGCCCGCGATCGCATTCTTGGCCCGATAAAACGCGTCGAACACGCGCTTGCGGTCTTCCGGCGCGATCCCCGGGCCATCGTCTTCCACGATCAGGGTCGGGGGTGCATCGTTCACACGCAATACGATCTGCCCCGGGCCGCGGCCATGGTAGCGAATGGCATTGTCGATCAGATTGCCCAGCATCTGCTCCAGCAGCACGGCATCGCCGTCCACCCACACCGGTTCGTCCGGCGCGATCAGCACGATGTCGATCTGCGCCTGGCGCGCGGCCGGGATCCAGTAGGCGCCGCATTCGCGCGTGATCTCGGTCAGGTCCAGCCGCGTGAACGCATCGCGCGGACGCGCGCTGGCATCGATGCGCGCCAGCACCAGCAATTGCTCTCCCACCCGTATCATGCGGTTCGCGACGCCCTTGATGCGCTCGGCGCGCTGGCGCACGTCGTCCGGCAGCGGGCGCGAGAGCATCAGCTCGCATTCCAGCTTCAGCCCGCTCAGCGGCGTGCGCAGCTGGTGTGCCGCATGGCCGATGAAGCGGCGCTGCGCCGCCACGGCTTCGTCCAGCCGCGCCAGGAGCGAGTTGATCTTGGCGATCAGCGGTGTCAACTCGGCGGGAACGTCTTCGCCGGCGATGGGTTGCAGGTCATCGATGCTGCGACTCTCGATTTCGTCGGACAGCTTGCTCACCGACTCCAGGCCCGAGCGTACGGCCGTCACGATCACGAAGCCGAGCAAGGTGATCAGCAGCAACTGCCCGGCCACCAGTGCAGAGATGATCTCCTCAATGAAACGGGTGCGCGTGTTGAGCGTCTCGGCCATGGTGACTTCCACCAAGTAACCGTCGGCCGTGAAATGCAGCGCCGCCGCGCGCACGGGCAACCCCTCCACCACGGAATCGTAGAGCGTCGGCACCGCCCGGTCGATGGCGTCCGCCAGGGACAGCAGCGCCCCGGGCTCGGCCTCCGCACTCTCCCGCTCCTCGAAGCTCGGCGCGGCAGGCAATGCCGCGGTGCCGGCGATGACTGCGCCGTCGACGCTGATGCGGAAATACGTGCGCTCGTCCGGGTCTGGGGTCAGAAAGCGCGTGCTGTTCCAGGATGGGTCAAGTTGCGGTCCGTGGGGCGTCAGGACCACCTGGCGCGCCAGGGCCCGGGTGGTGTTGATCAGCGCGCGGTCGTGCGACTGGGTGTTGAGCTTGTGCGTCAGGGCAAAGGTGACGACGATGTCCACTGTTGCCAGCGCGAGCACCGCGGGCAAGAGCCGCACCAGCAAGTGCCAGGCCAGCGAACGCCGGTGCAGGGCAGGCTTGCGGACTGCGGGCTGGGCTTCAACGCGCTGCGGCATCGGGTTCGAGCAGGTATCCGAACCCGCGCACTGTCTGAATGCTCACGCCCGATTTCTCGAGGCGTTTGCGCAGGCGATAGATGTAGACCTCGACCGCATTTTCGCTGAAGTCCGCATCCCAGGCCGACAGCGAGTTGACGATCTGGCGTTTGGTCACGACCCGCCCGGCGCGCGCCATGAGCATCTCGAGCACGGACAGCTCGCGCACCGACAGGGCAATCCTTTCGCCATTGACGCGCAGCTCCCGGCCCACGGTGTCGAAACTCAGCGGACCGACCTCCATGACGGGGTTGGCGAGCCCGGTCCGGCGCCGGATCTGCGCCCGCACCCGGGCCGCCAGCTCTGGCAGCTCGAAAGGCTTGGTGACGTAGTCGTCCGCGCCCGCATCCAGGCCAGCCACCCGGTCTTCCAGGGCATCGCGCGCCGTCAGGATGAGTACCGGGACAGGATTTTCGTTCGCGCGCAGGCGGCGCAGGACGGTCAGGCCGTCTTCGCCGGGGAGGTTCAAATCGAGCAGTACGAGGTCGTAGGCTTGGCTGGCGAGCGCCGCCGAGCCACGCTCCCCGCTGGAAACGAGATCGACGGCATACCCCTGGTCGCCCAGGAACTCAGACAGCGCACCGCCGAGGGTGGCGTCGTCTTCGATGACCAATACACGCATGAGGGAAAAGCGCCGGCACGGGTGCGGCGCAATGAAGCGGAAAAATCGCTAGCGTAAACCCATGCGCGGGCGAATGCCAGCGAGGGCCCGCCAGCGTGCCGGCAGCCGCAGTGCGCCGCGGCCGGCGGCAGGGGACCGGGCCGGCCCCGGAACGGCCCTAACGGGCCGGGCTGGGAGCCGCCGCTTCGGGCGTGCTAACAAAACCGATGCGCTTTAGCCCGGCGCGCGACGCATCGGCCATGACCTGCGCCAAGACTTCATAGCGCGTGGCCTTGTCCGCGCGCAGGTGCAGCTCGGGCTGGGGTTCGTCCTTCGCGACGGTGGCAAAGCGCGCGGCCAGGTCCTCCAGGGCGATCGGTGAGTCGTTCCAGTAAACCTTGCCCTCGGCGTCGATCGCCAGGTCGATCTTGGCCGGATCGGCATCGACGGGGGAGGAAGTCGCCTGCGGCACATCGATGCGCACCGCATGCGAAAGCAGCGGCGCCGTAATGATGAAGATCACCAGCAGCACCAGCATCACGTCGATGAGCGGCACCATGTTGATCTCGGACTGCGGCGCCCCGCTGCCCGCGCCGCCGTTGAAACTGCCAAAAGCCATGGATGACTCCCTTTACCCGTGCACGGTCTCGGCGGCCTTGCCCTTGAGCGCACGCACGTTGCTGTCGGTCACGATCTGCTGGCCGGTGGTCAGGAACGCGAACAAGTCGTGGGCGAACGCATCCAGGCGGGCCAGCAGCACGCGATTGCTGCGCGTGAAGAAGTTGTAGGCCAGCACCGCGGGAATGGCCACCGCCAGGCCCAGGCCGGTCATGATCAGCGCTTCGCCCACGGGGCCCGCGATCCGGTCGATCGTGGCGCTGCCGCCCTGGCCGATGGCCACCAGCGCGTGATAGACGCCCCAGACCGTGCCAAACAGGCCGACGAACGGCGCGGTCGATCCGACCGATGCGAGCAGGGTCAGGCCGTTCTCGAGCTTGGCCGTTTCCTCGTCGATGACCTTGCGCATGGTGCGCGTGACGAAATCCGCCTGCGAACCCGCCTCCTCGAGCTTGGCGGCGCCGAACTTGGCGTGATGCTGGCGGGCATAGATTGCGTGGCTGGTCAGGTGCGAGAACGGATCGTTCGCCCCGTGCGTCGTGATTTCGCGATCCACGGCCTCGAGCGAAGTCGCGTTCCAGAAATGCTCGAGGAACTTTTCGCCGCGTCGCCGCGAGCGCATGTTCGAAACGGCCTTGACGATGATCAGGTACCAAGTCGCGAGGGACATCAGCACCAGAATGATGAACAGCGCCTTGCCCAGGCCATCGGTCTGGGAGATGAAGTGCGCAAAGCCCAGGCTAGGGGTCTCGGTCATGTCAGTTCCTGAGTGTGAAATCGAACGGCACGATGGCGATGGCAGCCATCGCTACGCCATTCTCCGTATAGGGTTTGAAACGTCCACGCTTGGCGGCCTCCAGCGCGGCATCGTCCAGCCGGCGAAAGCCCGAGGATTTCTCCAGCGTGGCCTGATCCACCAGGCCGCGCGCATTGATCAGCAGGCGCACCAGCACCTTGCCTTCCTCGCCCAGGCGGCGGGACGCGCGCGGATACTCCGGCATCGGCGGTGGCCCGAGGTACTCGATGCGGCCGACGAGCTTGGGTTCGTTGGAAACCGGCGCCTGCGGCGACGCCGAGCGGTCGGAAGCCTCTGGCTTGCCGGAAGGCGGCTCGGAGGAAGCCACCGGCGCGGGTGCCGGATCCGCCACGGGCGCCGGCTCTGCGGCCGGAGTCGGCTCGGGCTCGGGCGCCGGCTGCGTCGTCAACGCGGTTTCGGACGGAGGCAGCGGCTCTGGGGGCGGCTGCTTGATCTCCTGCTTCGGAACCGGCTTCGCAGGCTTGGGCTTAGGCTTGGGTTTGGGCTTGGGCGGTTCGGGCACGGGCCGGGGCGCCGGCTCGGGTTCGGGAGCAGGAGGCGTGGGTGCGGGCGGCGCCGTCGCCACCTGCACCTGGGGAGCGATTTCGACGAACCGTACCTCTATTGTTTCGACCGGCTCGACCACGTGCTGATCGGGCTGCGCCGCGAAGATGGCGCCGACCACCGCAGCGTGCAAGAGGACCACCGCGGCGCCTGCTCCAACGCGCAGCCCGGTCGAGGCTGGCGCATTCCAATGCAAGGTGGCACTCATTCGAAGGAATCGTGTGGCGAGACTGAGAGATCGCTACGATATCACAAATGCGACTTATTCGCAGTTGCAATACCGCCCACCTTCCCGCCGCGGCGCTAGGCAAGCGGCTCGACCGGCACCGTCCTGACGACCAAGGCGTCGCAAGGCGAGAGCTGGATGAGCCGTTCGGCCACGCTGCCCATCGCCGTGCGCAGCAGCCCCGTCAGGCCGTGCGTGCCCACCACCAGCAGGTCCGTCGGATGGCGGGCGACGTAATCCGGCACCACGCGCTCGGGCAACCCGCGCTCCAGGACCAGCTTCGGCGCCGCGCCGCCCCGCGCGAAATGACGCGACACGAACGCGTCTCCGGCGCGCTGCGCCTCCCCCTGCGCGGCCTCGATCTCCGCCGGGTCCGGATCGGCCTTGAGCATCGGATAGGCATGGAGCAGCGTCAGCTGCGCATCCGGGAAAAACACGCGGGCCGCGTTCAGGGCCTGGCGCGACCCTTCGGAAAAATCGGTCGCGCCGAGCACGCGCTGGTATGGGCGGTGCGGGCGCTTTCTCACGATCAGGATGGGCAGCGCCGCCGTGCGCGCCAACCGCTCGGCCGTGGAACCCAACAGCAGCCGGCCCAGCCCGCCATTGCGGCCCGAACCCGTCACGATCAAGTCACATTGGCGCAAGCGAGCCGTGCGCTCGATCACCTCGACCGGGTGACCGGTCTCGACGATCAGCTCCATCGGCACGTCGACCTCGCCCACGGTATCCAGCAACAGCCGTTCCGCGGCCTGCAGCTCGGCATCCCGGCTCTCGGGCGACCGGAGCCGCTCGGCAAAGGACGGCTCCTCGACCACGTGCAGCACGATCAGCTTACATCGGCGCCGGCGCGCAATGTCGATGGCCCGATCCAGGGCTCGGTCGCCACATGCGCTCAGGTCGCTGGCAAGCAGGATGCTGCAGGTGTCACGTCCCATGCCGACACACTCCGGGTAGTTGAAAATATTTATTATTTTTATCCTGCCACGGATGAAGCGCGCTGCGCCATGGTGCGTTCCTGGGCGGTTGATGCAGATCAAGCGCCGGCAGCCAAGCCCCAACGCAAAAAGGGCAGCCCAACGGGCTGCCCTTTTCAACTGGTGCCGGCAATAGGAGTCGAACCTACGACCTTCGCATTACGAATGCGCTGCTCTACCAACTGAGCTATGCCGGCGCAAAACCTTCACGCCTTGCCTTCCGCGCAAATCGCGGCAAAAGCAAAGCTAGCCCGCTATTCTAGCAGAATTTTTTCGAAGCTTTCAAACCGTGCTCGCAGAAGCCGCCTCTCATTCCGCATCAGGCTGCCGGTCGGGATGCGCGGCCTCGAAGGCCGGCAGCGCCGCGCAATAGTCGGCCACGCGCACCACGGTGGGCATGGCGCTCAGGTCGGCCTTCAGGCGCCGGGCGTTGTAGACCTGCGGGATGAGGCAGATGTCCGCCAGCGTGGGCTGGTCGCCGTGGCAGCAGCGCCCGGTATGGGGAGAGTCGGCGAGCATGCGCTCGAACGCGGTCAGGCCGTTCTCGACCCAATGGCGGTACCACTGGTCGCGCCCTTCCTGTTCGATGCCGAGCTGCTTCAGGTACTTCAGCACGCGCAGGTTGTTCAGCGGATGGATGTCACACGCGACGGTCATCGCCAGGGCACGCACTCGGGCCCGCCCGATCGGGTCCGACGGCAGCAGCGCGGGCTCGGGGTGCGTCTCTTCCAGGTATTCGATGATGGCGAGCGACTGCGTCAGCACCGCGCCGCCGTCCTCGAGTACCGGCACGAGGGCATCCGGGCTGAGCTTGCGAAACTCGGGCCGTTTCTGCTGGCCGCCATCCTTGAGCAGGTGGACGGCCTGGTATTCGTAATCCAGCTTCTTCAGGGCCAGCGCGATGCGGACGCGATACGCGGCGGAACTGCGGAAATAGCTATAGAGACGCATGCTTGCTCCGTTCGGCTACGGATGGACGTTCCTCGACAAACCTTTGGGCAGCGGAAAGGCCACGCCCTCCTCGGCACCGGCCAGCTTGCGCACGGACACCGCGCCCAGCTCCTTCAAGCGGGCGATGACCTGCTGCACCAGGACGTCGGGGGCGGACGCACCCGCGGTGACGCCCACGCGCCGGCAGCCCGTCAGCCAGGCCGGGTCGATGTCCTCGGCGCCGTCGATGAGGTAGGCGGGCACGCCCTTGCGCTCGGCCACCTCGCGCAGGCGGTTGGAGTTGGAGCTGTTCACGCTTCCCACCACCAGCACGAGGTCGCATTCGGGCGCCATGATCTTGACGGCGTCCTGGCGGTTCTGGGTGGCATAACAGATGTCGCTCTTCTTGGGTTCGGCAATGTTCGGAAAACGCGCCTTGAGCGCCGCGGCAACCTCCGCGGCGTCGTCCACGGACAGCGTGGTCTGCGTGACGTAGGCGAGCTGGTCCGGGTCCGCCACCTGCAGCGCCGCGACGTCTTCGACCGTCTCGACCAGGTACATGCCGCTGTCGGCCTGCCCCAGCGTGCCCTCGACTTCCGGGTGCCCCTTGTGGCCGATCATCACGATTTCTTTGCCGGCCGCGCGCATCTTCGCGACCTCCACGTGCACCTTGGTCACGAGCGGGCACGTCGCATCGAACACGCGCAAGCCGCGTTGCTCGGCCTCCTTCCTCACGGACTTGGGCACACCGTGGGCCGAGAACACCACGGTCGCCCCGCTCGGGGCCTGGTCCAATTCCTGGATGAAGATGGCGCCCTTGCTACGCAGGTCCTCCACCACGTAGCGGTTGTGGACGATTTCGTGCCGCACGTAGATCGGCGCGCCGAACAGTTCCAAGGCGCGCTCGACGATCTCGATGGCGCGATCGACCCCCGCGCAAAACCCGCGCGGCTGGGCGAGGACCACTTCCATGGGCGCCTGCGTCATCACATGACTCCAAGCAAAGATACGTCCACCTTCAGGGTCGCGCCGGCAAGCGGGTGATTGAAGTCGAACAACGCATAGTCCTCGCCCTGCTCCTTGAACACGCCCGAATACCGTCCGCCGTTGGGCGCCGCGAATTCGACCAAATCGCCTGGCTCGAACGTTTCGTCGCCCGCGTGCTCGCGCAGCATGGCGAGCGTGACGCGCTGGATGAGCTCGGGATTGCGCTCGCCATAGGCCTGGGCGGGTTCGAGGGTGAAGCTGAAGCTTTCGCCTTCGTGGTGGCCGAGCAGCGCCGCCTCCATGCCGGGCGCCCATTGGCCTACGCCCATCTGGAGCGTGGCGGGGCGGCCGCTGAAAGTATCGACGAAGACTTTCCCCGCGCCTTCGCCCGAAGCGAGCGTGATGCGGTAGTGCAGGGTTACGTAGGAATCCTCACGGACAACCGGGAGCGATGCGGGGGAATGGGAATCCAAAATATGTCACCGTGTCGATGCTATGCGCCAAACCCTGGATTTTACCCGCCTTGCCGCCATGCCCACCGCCACCCCGCCCCAGGTCGCCACCCCACCCCTGAACGCGGCCCTGCCGCCCGAAGAGCGACCCCGCGAACGCCTGCTTCGGCACGGCCCCGAAGTCCTGACAGACGCCGAGCTCCTCGCCGTGCTGTTGCGCACCGGCACGCCCGGATGCAATGCGATCGAGCTGGGGCGCCGGTTGCTCGCCGAGTTCGGTGGCCTGCGCGGCCTGCTGGCCGCTTCGGGCGACGAACTGCGGCGGGTGCGCGGCCTGGGTGCCGTCAAAGTCGGCCAGCTGCAGGCCGTGCTCGAGCTCGCGCGCCGCGAGCTGGCCGAAACCCTGGCCCGAGGCGACGCCATGACCCGTCCCGACGACGTACGCCGCTATTGCGCGACCACGCTGGCCCACCGCCAAGTCGAATGCTGCATGGCCCTCTACCTGGACGCACGCCACCGCCTCATCGTCAGCGAGCTGCTCAGCCAGGGCACGCTGGCCCAGGCCACGGTCTACCCGCGCGAGATCGTCCGCGCGGCCCTGCGGCACCACGCCGCCGCGGTCATCCTCGCGCACAACCATCCCTCCGGCAACCCGGAGCCAAGCCGCGCCGACGAACACCTGACCCAACACGTGCGCAATGCGCTCGCCCTGGTTGACGTACGGCTGCTCGATCACATCATTGTTGCGGGACGCCAAACCCTCTCGCTGGCTGAACGTGGGCTGCTGTAATCCTATCCCGTCCCTGCCCTGGGCCAGCCTCGCCTGGCAGCGCCGCGCACCGAAACCCGCTTCAAGGCCACGTAGCAGGAGACACTGCCCGCGTGGAGGGCGCCGGGTTAAAATGGCGCGAGGGTGAAACGGCTGCCCGGGGCTTCCGGGCGTGGGCATTGCAACAACGCCTTGAAAAGAAAGCCGATTTCGTGCTATTCTTACGAGCTTTACGGCGCTACCCCTGGCCGCGAGATCGCGCGCCCCGGCGAGAGTCCTGCAGCTTTCCTGCAAGGCTTTCACGCACGTTCTCCATGCACTCTGGTCGTTTCCGGGTTGCCTTGAGAACAGCGCGAACCGGGAGCCGAGCCCTCCACCTTGCCGGGCGCGCCCAAGTTCGGGGCACCATCCGGCATTGCCGATCCCCGGATCCCATCCCGAATTCACGAAAGAAGAGGTGTCGCCGTGGCACGAGTATGTCAAGTTACCGGTAAAGGTCCGATCGTGGGCAACAACGTTTCCCACGCCAACAACAAGACCAAGCGCCGCTTCCTCCCGAACCTGCAATACCGCAAGTTCTGGGTCGAAAGCGAAAACCGCTGGGTTCGCCTGCGCGTGAGCACGAGCGCGCTGCGCACCATCGACAAGAACGGCATCGAGGCCGTGCTGGCGGACCTGCGCGCCCGCGGCGAAGCCGTTTAACCACCGGGTCCACAGGAGCACACCATGGCCAAGGGTATACGTGAAAAGATCAAGCTCGAGTCCACCGCGGGCACCGGGCACTTCTACACCACGACCAAGAACAAGCGCACGACGCCGGAAAAGATGCTGATCAAGAAGTTCGATCCGGTCGCGCGCAAGCACGTCGAATACAAGGAAACCAAGCTGAAGTAATCCGGCTTGCGCGTTTCCGCCGGCCTTCAGAACCGGCGCCGGCGCTGCCAGAAACTTCTTGCGGAATGAAAAACGGGACTTCATGTCCCGTTTTTTTATTGCCCAGGCCCATCTGGCAGCCCGCCCCCGGGCAGGCGGGGCGCTTCCCTAGAAGCGGTATCCCAGCCCGATGCCGATCAACCAAGGATTCACCTTGAAGTTGCCGAGCGACGCGCCGTTTTTCACCTTCACGTCGGTGTCGATGTACACCTTCTTGACGTCGACGTTCAACGACCAATTTTTGTCCAGCGCATAATCGAAGCCGACTTGCAGGGCGGCGCCAAAGCTGCTGCGCTTGACATCCAGCGCTGCCCCCGGAATCGCGAGGTCCACGCTGGAAAAGCGCGTGTAGTTCACCCCGGCGCCGACGTAGGGCTTGAAGGCGCCGAAGTCCGTGAAGTGATACTGGAGCAGCAGCGTGGGCGGGAGGTGTTTCAACGTGCCGATCTTGTCGCCATTCAGCCTCACCGTATGTTTTTGCGGGTAGGTCAGGACCAACTCCGCCGCGATGTTGGGCGTGAAGTAATAGCTAACGTCGACTTCCGGCATCCACTTGTCGTTGATGCCGACGTCCAGGCCGGGGGCAACGCCTTTGTTCTCGCTGTCCAAGTGGACGGCGCGCGCGCGGAATTGCCACTTGCCATCCTGGTGCTGCGCCATCGCAGGACCAGAAGTCATGACACACAAGGCGGCTACAGCCAGCAGAATCTTTCTCATAGCGGTACTTCAATCAAAACCGGGACATCCCGTCATTGCATTGAAGCACCCGTCCCTCCCCTGCCTCTTGCCTTAGATCAAGAGACCGACTCGCAGCGATCGCCCGCATGCAGCGCTGTGGCGGGACCGCAACGCGGCAGCCGGCCTGGCGCGCCCGCGCCGGCATGGCTGCACTCGTGCACAATGCAGGCATTGCGTTTAAGCTCTTGGACTTGCGGCAGCGCGCCGTTCGCCCCCTGCCCCCTGGTTTCCTTTTCGCAGACCTCGATGACCACCAAAGCCAGCACAAGAAAAGCCACCTGGACCCCAGAAAAACCGGAATCGACTGCCGCACGCATCGAACGCCAGATTAAGGAAGCCGTGCTCAACGGCAAGCTCAAGCCCGGCGAGGTGCTCGGATCGGAAAATGAACTGGCAGCGCAATTCGGCGTCAGCCGCCTGCCCATACGCGAAGCGCTGAACCGGCTTTCGGCCCTCGGCATCATCGAGATCCGCACCGGCGCGGGCGGCGGTGCACGCATCGCCGAGGCGGCGGACCCGAGCGCCGCCATCGAGGCGCTGGCGCTGCAATTTCAACTGGCCGGCGTAACGGTCGACGAGGTCTTCGTCGCGCAATACACGCTGGAAACCGCCGCCATCCCGCTGGCGGCCACCCTCGCCACCAACGAAGAGCTCGACGAAATCGAGGCAGCCATCGACCGCGCAGAGGCGGCGGTGAAAGGCGGAGAGCGATTCACCCGCGCCTCGCTCAACGTCCACCAGCTGATGGTCGATGCCGCGCACAACCACGTGCTGTCCGCCGTGATGCAGGCCGTCACGGCCATCCTGTACCGCGCCCTGGTCAAGGGCACGAACGAGCAGACCGCGCGGGGCGTCGTCAAATACCACCGGCAAGTCCTGCAAGCCCTGCGGCAGCGCGATCCCGAAGCCGTCCGGCAGGCCGTCATTCCGCACCTCGAGCGCGTCCGCCGCCACACCAACGAGCTGCTCCGCAGCGAAGGCTGAACCGCCCGCCACGGATCGCGAAAGCGTCCTTCGAGGTGCGTTGACAACCTTCGTATTTACGCATACTGTATGTGCGAATAACGAAGGAGACACCATGATCATCGACTGCCATGCCCACGTCAGCGCCCCAGCCGAACTCTGGGCGTACAAAGCGACTCTCCTTGCCTCCCGGGGCACGCACGGAAGGGGCGGCGTCAAAGTCACGGACGACGAAATCCGTGCCGCTGCCAACAAAGCCGAAACCTGGCCCAAGGGGCACCTGGATTACATCCGCGATCACGGCACCAATCTCCAGCTGGTCTCTCCCCGGCCCTTCCACTCCATGCACTCGGAGTCGCCGGCGCGCATCATCGATTGGTACACCGAAGAGTGCAACAACATCATCTACCGGCAGACCCAGCTCTTTCCGGACACGTTCGTCGGCGTGGCGGGCCTGCCCCAGGTCGCAGGCGAGAAGATCGAACGCGTCCTGCCCGAACTCGAGCGCTGCATCAAGGAGCTCGGCTTTGCCGGCTGCCTCTTGAATCCGGATCCTTACGAAAACGGGGCGGGCGAAGCGCCTCCGCTGGGCGACCGTTACTGGTACCCGCTCTACGAGAAGCTGTGCGAGCTCGACGTCCCGGCCCACATCCACGCCACGGGCTCCCGCTCCGAGCGCGTGCCGTACTCCCTGCACTTCGTCAATGAGGAAACGATCGCCGTCGTCGGCCTGGTTAACTCATCGGTGTTCACCGATTTCCCCGACTTGAAGATCGTGGTCAGCCATGGCGGCGGCGCCGCGCCCTATCAGTTCGGCCGCTTCCAGGCCCCCACCGTGCGCCGTGGTACCGGCAAATTGTTCTCCGACGGGTTCCGCAAGCTGTACTTCGACACCGTGCTCTACACGGAAGAAGCGCTGCGCCTGTTGATCAAGACGGCCGGCGTCGACCGCTGCCTGTTCGGCACCGAGTGCCCGGGCGTCGGATCGGCCGTCGATCCGGAAACGGGCCGCTCGTTCGACGACGTCAAGTCCATGATCGACAACCTGGATTTCCTGACCGAAGAAGACCGCCGGAAGATCTACGAGGGCAACGCCAGGAAAGTCTTCAAGCTCAAGCAGTAACGCGCGGCACGGGCCATGGCGCAATCTCCGGACGCTTCGCCGGGCTTTCCCGTAACCGTCCTGACGGGTTTCCTGGGCAGCGGCAAGACCACGCTGCTCAAGGAATACCTCGCAAATGCCGCGAACCGCGACACTGCCGTCATCATCAACGAATTCGGCGAAGTCGGGCTGGACCATCACCTCGTCGAAGCCATTTCCGATGACATGGTGGTGCTCTCGGGAGGCTGCATCTGCTGCAGCATCAACGGGGACCTCCCTGCGACGCTGCAGCGGCTGCGCGAATCGGCGCAGGCGGGCCGGATTCCGCCCTTTAAGCGCGTGCTGATCGAAACCACCGGACTGGCCGACCCGGCCCCGGTGATCCAAGGCCTGCTCCTCGACCCGCAAACGGCGCGCCACTTCCGCTTCGACCAGCTGGTTTCGACGGTCGACGCCACGCAAATCGAGCAGCAACTCGCCCGCCATCCGGAGACCGAACAGCAGCTCATGCTGGCAGACGTCTTGCTGCTGACCAAGGCCGACTGCATCACCGAAGCCGAAAAAGCACGCCTCGTCCACGAGCTGGCGGCCCTGCAGCCGAACGCTCCGCTGCTGTGCAAGCAGGACGGCGCGACGTTGGCCGATGCGCTCGCCATCCGCACGGCGGAAGGCGAACCGCACTCAGTGGCCGCTACTCGCGCGGCGACCTGGGCGCGACGCCTCAGCGGCTCGTATTGCACCGACCCGAACTGCGGCGATGAACGACATGGCCACTTCGCCCACGGGCGGCGCTACCGGAGCACCCAGTTCAGCTTCGACCGACCTCTCTCTTGGGAGGAAGTCAGCGATTGGATCGCCAGCCTATGCTTCTTCCACGGCGAACGCATCCTGCGCATGAAGGGCATCCTGCAGCTGCAGGACGAAACACGGCCGGTCGTCATTCATGGCGTCCACCGGACCTTGTATCCCGCCGAAACCCTCGCGTCCTGGAACGGCCTGCCGCGCCGCTCGAGCATCGTCTTCATCACGGAACAGCTCGACGCAAGCCTGCTGGCCCCGCCCTTTGGCTGACCAAACCCCAGCGCGCATGATGGCAAGCGAGACGGCCCGGCGCGCCGCAACGCGGCGTGCGGGCCGTTTGCGCCGGCGGGCTGCCCTTACTTGTCCAGCATCAGGCCGTGCTTTTGCACCACGGACTTCCAGTATTCGAACTCTTTGCGATTGAGCTCGGCAAACTCCTCGGGCGTGCTGGTGATCACGTCATAACCCTTGTTTTCCACCGCTGCGCGCAGCTCGGGCGAGGCCATGACCTTTTGCAGGGCCGCATGCACTTTCCGGATGATGGCGGGCGAGGTCTTGGCCGGCGCATACATGCCGACCCAGACGCCGAAGTCGAACTCGGGATAACCGTACTGCGCCACGCTCTTGACACCGGGCAGGAGTTTGCTCGGCTGCTTGCCGGTCTGCGCCATGGGCTTGAGCTTGCCGGATTGAATATTGGCCATTGCCTGGTCCAGGCCGCCGATCACCATGTTGGTGTGCCCTTGCATGACATCCATCATCGCCGAGCCCATGCCGCTGCCCGGGATGTGGCGCATGTTCGTTCCGAGCATGTCTTGCAGGACGATGGAATACAGCTGCGTGGTCGAGCCCATGCCGGGCGAGCTGTAGGTGGCGTTGTCACCCAGCTGCTTGAGCTCCTCCACGAGCTCCGGGAAGTTCTTCGCCTTGGTGGAAGGCCCCGTCAAGATCGCCAATTGACCAAAAGCGATCTGGCCGATGAAGGCGAAATCCTTGATCGGATCGTAGGGCGTCTTGCGCGTGGCTGGCGTGATGACATGCGTATTGATCGACACCATGAGGGTGTAGCCGTCGGGCTCAGCCTTGGCCACCGAATTCGTGCCGATGGCGGTCGCCGCGCCGGGACGGTTCTCGACGAAGGCGCTCTGCCCCAGCTCCGCCCCGAGCCTGTCGACGATCAGGCGGGCCATGGTGTCGGGCGAGGTGCCCGGCGTATACGGAACGACAAGGCGAATCGGACGTTCGGGATAGTTGTCATCCGCCGCGGCGGCAACGAACGGGACGCAAAGACAAGCCGCCGCCAGGCAGCCGAGTTTCCATGTTTTCATGTTTTGTCTCCTTGCACAGGTTAGGACCTGCAGACGAAGCACGCCCGCACGCGAGCCGGGCGCGTCACCCTCCAACTCTCATACCTTATGCGACTTTGAAAGCGCGCATGGAGCCTCCCATATCAAAGGACTTCAGTCCGTTTTCACTCTCCTTCAGGCCTTCCAGACCACAAAGCCCATGGCGTTGCCGGTCCCCGCTTCGGTGCGGTAGCACGGCACGTAATCGAGCAGCCGCATGGAAAAGCCGACGTCGTTCATGATCGCCAACAGGGGATACCAGCTCTTGAGTTCGGCCGTATTCCCATTGAGCATGGCCTCCGGGATCTCGACCAGCCGCTGTTCGTCGCCTGCCGCCAGCGCATCCAGCACCTGCCTGTCCAGTGCTTCGTCTATGCAGAAGTGCGTCATGCCCCCCGAGGCGATCACGGCCACCGTCATGGACTCGGGCAAGTCGTCGATCGCTTTTTTCAGGGCATGGCCGAACGCCATGCAGCGAGCCAGCCGAGGACGGTTCAGGCCCACGCCCACGTTGGTGAAGATGGGAATCGAAGGAGGCGGATCGTCGCGCATGATCTGCCTGTAGATGAACCCGAAGGCATGCGGGATGCCTGCCTGCGCCTCCCCGCCCGGCATGCGGGCCGACGTGGCCACGTCGAAATGCTGGTCCACAAGGCTGCGCACGAGCGTGGCGGCGCTCTCGGGCGCGCCTGGGTATTGCGCTCCATCCTCCGGGCAATGGCTCGGCTCGGCGATGGCGATGCCGGGCGGCAGCGCCGCCATCTGCTCCGGGGTCAGGGGCACGTTGTGTATCGTGTCGCCGGTATAGACCGTAAAGCCCGGGACCAGGCAGTCGAGGAACACTTCGCTCTGGTCATTGCCCAGGATCACGACCAGGTCCGGGCGATGCGCCGCGAAGATGTCCGCCATTTCTTTCAAGGCCAGCTGGCAGCGCTGGTAATAGGCGTTCTTGACCTCGGGCGTGAGGTGCTCGCCGAACCCCGGCGCGCGTTCGGCAAGCAGGGACTCGTAATCCCACGTCCGCCCCCGATACCAATGCTGCTTGTTCTGCCTGTCGGCACCCGCCCGCAAAGACCACAGCTCGGGAGGAGTCGCGAGCATGGGCCCATGAGAGCACGCCATTCCCAACACAATCCTGGCCATCCTGGCTCCTATCAAATGTTCACCACGTCCACGGCCTCGGTCTTGATGCCCATGGCAGCCTCGTAGGCGCGCTTGACCTCCTCGGGCTGGCCGTAGTGGAAGGGGAAGTGCTTCAAGTGATGCTTCCAAACCGGGTGCTGGGCATACTCGGCGAGCGGCAGCCCTTTCTCGATCAGCACCTCGTTTATGGTCGGCAGCTTGATGCGGTGGTTCTTCGCCGGGTCACGGATCAGCGCGCTCGGATCCAGTCCTTTTTCGACCCGCTCGATGTCGTCGAACAGGCGCTTCCTGAACAAACTGACGCCGCGATCGCTGGCGCCGAGGTTTTCGCGTGAACGGTCGGTGATGCGCCCCTGGCCGACCCAGGCGATGATGTCCTGGTTGATGACGTGGCTGGAGATCCAGCGTCCCGAGACCGGATCCTTGATGGGGCTCACCCACGACGGAATCACCTCCTGCCGGAAGGGCTCCGACTCCCGGGGCACCCGGATGTAAGACCAGGTCACGCTCAGGGTGTTCTCGTCGTCCACCGGCACGCGCCACTCGAAGTGGTCGCCGAGATAAAAGGCGTTGGGCCACAAGCACACCCGCCCCACGGTCCACAAGGGATGCTGCTCCGAGGTGTCTTCCCGGATGCGCCGGTAGACGAAGCCGTATTCGAATTCGTCGAACTGCAGCTTCAAGTGCCTGGGCGCCTCGTTGCGCTTGGCGCCCTTCATGCGCCGGCTCCAATTCGAATGCATCCATTCGAAATGCACCGGGTCGATGGAATTCTCCTGGGCCTGCACCCAATTGCAGGGCACGTCGGCGAAGACGATCTGGACGAAGCCGTTGGGCCAGGAGAAGGCCTCCCAATCGGGCAGCTCGGGCGCCGGCTCCGGCCCCATGTACGCCCAGAGCAAGCCGGCCTTCTCCCGCACCGGATACGCCTTCAGGCGACCGTTCTTGCGCAGGGACTTGGCGGGATTGACCGTGTCCTCATAGGGCTGCTCGATGCACGCGCCGGTGGCGTCGAACAGCCAGCCGTGATAATTGCAACGCAGCCCCTCCTCTTCCACGAAGCCGTAGCTCAGGTCCGCGCTGCGATGCGAGCAATGCCGCTCCAGCATGCCGTAGCGACCGGATGCGTCCCGGTACAGCACCAGGTCTTCGCCCAGCAGGCGCACGGACTTGGTCGGTTCGCGCATCAGCTCGTCGACGGCGGCGACCGGATGCCAATAGCGCCTGAGCAACTTGCCTCCCGGCGTGTCGGGACCGACCTGCGTCAACCTCATGTTTTTCTCTTTCGTCAGCATGGTTTCCTCTCCTCCTGTCGAGTGGGGCTAGCTCCAGCCGTACCAATCGAGCGTGCGTTGCCCTTTGGCGAGCGCCTCCATCAGGGCCTGCTCGTCTTCCACCCGCCGCTGAGCGGCATCGAGCACAGTGGCGACCTGCGCGGCGGGCAGCACCACGACGCCGTCCTCGTCGCCGAACACCAAGTCTCCGGGATGAATGGTGCGGCCGCCGATGCGGATGGGCGCATTGATCCAGCCGCGTGCGCCGAAATCCTTGCCCGTCCCGCGTATGCAGGCGCCGCGCGCAAAAACCGGAAACCCTGCCTCGCGCAGGAGCGGCACGTCGCGCACACAGCCATCGATGACGAGGCCGCCGAGTTTCCTGGCCAGCGCCGCGCGGGCCATGATCTCTCCCCAGTACCCGTGCTCGAAGCGCTCCTCGACGTAGACCACCAGGACGTCGCCGGGCTCGGCTTCATAAATGGCGCGGTGCAGCCACAGGTTGTCGCCGGGCGGCGAGTGCACGGTCACGGCGGGGCCGCAGACGCGGAAAGACGGGTCCACGGGCTTGATCTGGGGCGGAAGGTCGCCGATCTTGCCCGCCGCTTCATGCAAGGTGGCCGAGTCGAACGCCAGGCAGCGCTCGAGCAGGGACGCGTCGATGCGCGCGGGCTTGGGCCCCACCCAAGCGGAATAATCCCGGCTCCCGGTGCTCATGACGCCTCCTTGCTCTGCAGCTGGTGGTAGCGATGCAGCCGGCGCGCCTCGTCCAGGCGCATGCCGCCGCGTACCGCTTCACGGATTTTGTCTTCCGCCGCCTGGATGGCCTCGGCCAATTGCAGCACGCGCTCTTCGTGCGCCTGGGGAATCACCACGACGCCGTCGGCGTCGCCACGTAGCAGGTCACCCTGCGCGACGCGCGCATCGCCGATGTTGACCGGCTGGCCGCTCACGTCCAGCTGCACGCGGTCCTTGCCAGTGCGCATGGAATGGCTGCGGCTGAACACCGGATAGTTCAGCTTGCGGCACAGCGCCGTATCGCGGCAGGCACCGTCGATGACAGTGCCCGCTATCCCTTTCCTGGCCGCCACCTCGGTCAGGATGTCGCCCCATACCGTGGCGTCCTCCCGCCCGCCGTTGTCCAATACGATGACCGCGCCGGGCGGCACGTCGTCGATGTAGTCACCCACGGTGCCAGGGGGATTGCCCGCCGGCACGTATTGGAAGGTCATGGCGCGTCCGGTCAGGCGAAACTCTGGGTCCAGCGGCTTGATGCCCAGGCACTGTCCGGCGATGCCGAGCCGGTCCAGTGCATCGCTTAGCGTGGCGGTATCGAGCACGGAGGCTCGCTCAACATTGCGATCGCTCACTTCGTCCCCTCCTTGGCTTTCGCTGCGAGCATGTGTTCGTAGTTGGCGCCCATCACTTCGGTGACGGCGGCGCCGGCAAGCAAATCCTTGGCCATCAAGGCCTCTTTCTGCGCGATGTTTTCGGCCGCCTCCAGCACCGCCGCGGCATGGGCCCCGGAGATGAACACCACGCCGCTGCCGTCCGCGATCACGTAGTCGCCGGGCTGCACGTGCACCCCGCCCACGACGATCTCGACCTGGTTGGCCAATTCGACGATGCGGCCGCGGGCCGTTCTGACCGTCGCGCCGCGCGCATAGATCGGGAATTGATGTTGCACGGCTTCGTCGACGTCCCGCACCAGGCCTTCCGAAATGACGCCTTCCACCCCCTTGAGCTTGGCGGCGAGCGTCAGGATGCCGCCCCAGCTTCCGGCTTCGACGCCGGACGACTGCTCGATGACGATGACTTCACCGGGCCCGGATGCCGTGATGGCCGTCGTGCCCAGGTGCCTGGGTTTTTCCGCCGCGGGCCGGCCTACCCCCAACCGGACGGTGCGGACCTTCCCGCAGACCTTGGCCCGGATGGATACCGCGCCCAGGCCCCGGGCGGCGCCGGCCAGGCCGAGCTGGTCCATGGCGTCGGACACTGCGCAGGCGTCCAGCCGCCGCAGCCGCGCGACGGCTTCATCATGGGTACTCATGTTCTTGCGTCTCCTGTCTCCACCGCTTTAAAGACGCATATTATATGCGCCTTTAAAGCGGTGTCAAGAAAGGCGCCGGCCAGCAGTCCGGCCGCTCCCCGCTACCATCCTCCGCGGCGCGGCCCATGCCAACGGCAGCCGCGTACCGCGGCGCCCGTCATCCGATCACGCCGCCGGCGCGCAAGGCCTCCACTTGTGCTTCGTCGTAACCGAGCTCGGCCAGGATCGCCGCCGTATGCTGGCCCAGTGCCGGGATCGGCCCCAGGCGCGGCGCGAACGCCGTGCTCACCCCTGGGGGAAGCAGCGCCGGCAGCTCGCCGGCCGGGCTGTCGACCGTCGCCCACCGCGCGCGTGCCTGCAATTGGGGATGGGCCCAAAGGCCGGCCATGTCATTGACGCGCGCATTGGCAATCTGCGCCTCGTCCAAGGCCCGGACGACGTCATCCGTGCCCATGCGCGCAAACGCCGCCACGATGATCTCGCGCAATTCGGCGCGATGGACGGTGCGGTGCGAATTAACGTCGAAGCGCGGGTCGTCTGCGAGTTCGGGACGATGCAGCACGCGCTCGCAGAAGATCCTCCATTCGCGCTCGTTTTGCAGGCCGAGCATGATGGTCCCGTCCCCCGTCGGGAAGGGGCCATAGGGGTAAATCGTGGCGTGCGCGGCGCCCGCCCGGGCCGGGGGAAGCGCGCCATCGAAGGCGTAGTACATGGGGTAGCCCATCCATTCCGCCATGCTTTCGAGCATGGACACGTCGATGCGGCTGCCCCGGCCGGTCGTCGCCCGCAGCAGCAGGGCGGCCAGGATATGCGCGTAGGCATACATGCCGGCGGCGATGTCGGCCACCGAGGCGCCGGCCTTGCAAGGCTCCTCCGGCGTGCCGGTCACCGACACGAATCCGGATTCGCTCTGGATCAGCAGGTCGTAGGCCTTCTTGTCGCGATAAGGACCGCTATCGCCATAGCCGGATATGTCGCAGACGACCAGCCGTGGATAGCGCGCGTGCAGTGCATCGAAAGACAGGCCCAAGCGGGCCGCCGCGCCGGGGGCAAGGTTCTGCACCAGGACATCGGCCTTCTCCAGCAGGCGCTCGAGCACGTCGCGCGCGCCTTGCTGCTTGACGTCCAGTGCAAGGCTCTCCTTCGATCGATTGGTCCATACGAAATGGGACGAGAGGCCGCGCACGCGTTCGTCGTAACGGCGTGCGAAATCCCCCGTCCCCGGCCGTTCGATCTTGATCACCCGCGCACCGAGCTCGGCCAGCTGGCGCGTGCAGAAGGGCGCGGCAATCGCGTGCTCCAAGCTAAGGACGGTGACGCCGTCCAGCGGACGGGGAGGCTGGGGCGATGGCTCAGCATTCATGGAGGATTCCACTCGCATGTGGGTGGCCGCGGCGTCAGAACGAACGCGGCAGGCCGAGCAGGTGCTCGGCCACGTAGGAAAGAATCAGATTGGTGGAAATTGGCGCGACCTGGTAGAGCCGCGTTTCCCGGAATTTCCGCTCCACGTCGTATTCGCAAGCAAAGCCGAAGCCCCCATGCGTCTGCAGGCAGACGTTGGCCGCCTCCCAGGAAGCCTTGGCCGCCAGGTACTTGGCCATGTTCGCGCTCGCGCCCGCATTCGCGCCCTCGTCGTACTCGCGGCATGCCCGCCAGCGCATGAGATCCGCGGCCTCGACCTCGATGTGGACCTCGGCGATCGGAAACTGCACGCCCTGATTCTGGCCGATGGGGCGCCCGAATACCACGCGCTCGCGCGCGTAATTGCGCGCCCGCTCGACGAACCATCGACCGTCGCCGATGCATTCGGCGGCGATGAGCGTACGCTCGGCGTTCAGGCCATCGAGGATGTAGCGAAAGCCTTTCCCCTCTTCGCCGATCAGGCTCTCTGCAGGCACGTCGAGATTGTCGAAAAAGAGTTCGTTGGTCTCGTGATTGACCATATTGGGGATCGGCCGCACGGTCATGCCCTTGCCGATGGCCTCGCGCAGGTCGACGAGGAAAATGGACATGCCATCGGTTTTCCGGGCGACCTCCGACAACGGTGTGGTGCGCGCCAGCAAGATCATCAGGTCGGAGTGCCGGACCCGTGAAATCCAGACCTTCTGCCCGTTGATGACGTAGCGGTCCCCCCGCCGCACCGCCGTGGTCTTGATTTTCGTGGTGTCGGTTCCCGTGGTGGGCTCGGTCACCCCCATCGACTGCAGGCGCAGCTCGCCGCTGGCCAATCGCGGCAGGAAATACGCCTTCTGGGCCGGCGAGCCGTGCCGCACCAGCGTAAAGAGGTTGTACATCTGGCCGTGCACGGCGCCGGAATTACCGCCGCTGCGATTGATTTCCTCCAAGATGACGGAGGCTTCCGACAGGCCCAGGCCCGAACCTCCGTATTCGGCGGGAATCATGGCGCTCAGCCACCCCGCCTGCGTCAACGCCTGCACGAACGCATCGGGAAAATCCCGCGCCTCGTCCACCTTGCGCCAATATGCCGCGTCGTAGCGGGCGCAGAGCGCGCGCACGCCCTCCCGGATCGCCTCGAAGTTCTCCATGCCGACTCCTTATCTGGGCGCCACCCTCACGGCGCGACGAAACGCACTTCGCCGTGCTGCACGGCGCCGTCGTCATTGGCTGCCCAGCACTGCGCCATGCCCTCCCCTATCATGCGTCCGGCCACGACGAAGGGCATGGGCGCGATCAAGGGACGCACGCCGCGATACGAGAAATGCGTCGGCTGCAGGTGCGGGTGGGCGCGCCGGAAGGCGGCGAGCAACAAGGTAGCGATCAAGGGGCCATGCACGACGAGCCCCGCGTAGCCTTCTTCCTGCGTGGCATAAGGCCAATCGTAGTGAATGCGATGGCCGTTGAATGTCGCGGCCGAATACCGGAACAGCAACGTGGATGTCGGCACGACGGCCTCGGACCACTCGGCCTGGGGCAGCGGCGCAGGATCGGCCGTGCGTGGCGGGGAGGGTTCGCGGTAGACGATATCCTGCTCCTCGCGCACCGCGAGCCGGCCACGCTGCTCGTAGTCATGCCGCACGGTGACGAACAACAGCGCCCCGCTGCGGCCGGTTTTCTCCTCCACCGAGACGATGGTGGAAACACATCGGGCATCTTCCCCGACGACCAGGGGATGGAGAAACTGCAGCCGCCCTCCTGCCCACATGCGGTTGCGTCCCTCGGCAGGCGGCAGGAAACGTCCGCGCGCCGGATGGCCGTCGGCGCCCAGGGCCGACGGCGCCACGGGATCCTGAAAGTAGGCCCAATGCCACAACGGCGGCAGCGCCGCACCGGGTTCGGGGGCCGCCTCGCCAAGCGTGGCGGCCATGCGGCGCGCGAGGTTGTGGCTGACCTGGTCGAAGATGGTTTGCGTGTGCCCGACCCACTCGCGGGGGGCAACGGCGGTGTCTCGGTTCATTCTTGCTTCCATGCCGCGGCGCGCCGGGGGGGCGGGCCTCTCCAGCCTCCAGCATGCGACACGGCGGACGCTTTGTGAACCCTCGTTTTCGCAAGCCCTGGAGCCGCCCTGCCGGCCGGGCGGCGATGTTCGGGGGCGCGCGCCGTCGCAAGCGACTAAAATCGCGCCCTATCGTCGGCGCGCCGCCCCGTGCGCGCTCCCGCCCACCTTTGCACAGACAACCCCATGGGTAATGCGACGCCGGCACGCGGCGGCTATCGGATCATCGCGCTCATCATCGCCAGCGCGTTCTTCATGGAACAGCTGGATTCCACCATTATCGCCACCGCGCTGCCGGCCATGGCGGAATCCCTGGGCGCCGATCCCGTCCGGATGAACTTCGCCATGACGGCCTACCTGCTCGCGCTGGCCGTCTTCATTCCCATCAGCGGCAGGATCGCGGATCGCCTGGGTACGCGCAATACCTTCCGCGGCGCCATTGCCCTGTTCGTGTTGAGCTCGGTGCTGTGCGGAATGGCGCAGAACCTGCCATGGCTGATCGGAGCGCGCCTGTTGCAAGGAGCAAGCGGCGCCATGATGGTGCCCGTGGGCCGCCTGGTACTACTGCGCTCGGTGGAAAAGTCGCAACTAGTCGCCGCGATGTCCTGGGTGCTGATCCCGGCCATGGTCGGCCCGGCCGTGGGCCCCTTGATCGGCGGCGTCCTGACCACCTACCTCTCCTGGCACTGGGTCTTTTACATCAACGTGCCCATCGGACTGGCCGGCATCGCGCTCGCCACCCTCTACATCCCGGACATCCGCAGCGATGCACCGAGCGCGCCTTTCGACTACGTGGGCTTCGCGCTCACGGGTGGGACCCTGGCGGCCCTGCTCGTGGGCCTGGAAGGCCTGGGCCACGGCGGCCCGGGCACGACCACGCTCGCACTGCTGGCCGTGGCCGGGACGTGCGCCCTGCTCTACGTCCGTCACTGCAAGCACCATCCCCAGCCGGTGCTCGATTTCAGCCTATTGCGCATCCCGACCTTCCAGGTGGCGATCCGGGGCGGGGTCTTGTATCGCGTGGCGTACGGCAGTTTCCCGTTCTTGATGCCGCTCATGCTGCAGCTCGGCTTTGGCCTTTCGGCCGCAGAGAGCGGGACGGTCACGTTCGCCCAGGCTGTCGGCGGCCTGGTCATGAAGGCCATCTCGGAACGCTTCCTGCGCGCTTTCGGTTACCGCAAGGTGATGATTTGGAACGGCTTGCTGTGTGCCGTGCTGCTCGGCCTGTGCGGTGCATTCCGGCCGGAATGGCCGCTGGTCGCCATCTACCTGCTGCTCCTGGTGGCGGGCTTGGCCCGCTCGCTGCAGTTCAACGCCTATGGCACCCTCATCTACGCCGACGTGCCGCCTGCCCGCATGAGCGCCGCGACCAGCCTGGCCAGCACCCACCAACAGACGACCGCGGCCCTCGGCATAGGCGTGGCGGCGCTGACGCTGGATTGCTCCCGGTGGATACTGGGGCACGAGAGCGTGCAACTGTCAGACTTCACCGTGGCCTTTGCCGTCGTCGGGCTGCTCGCGGCTGCCGCAATCACGCAATGCCTGGCGCTCTCCCCCGATGCCGGCGCGGAGCTGAGCGGCCACCAAAGCAAACCCCAAACATCGAAAACCTGAGGCGGCGCTCGCCGGTAACGAAAAAAGGAGCCGATCGGCTCCTTTTTGCGGACGGGGGTGCGCCGCGATCTCTCGCGGCGGTGCGCCTCGGCTTAGGTCGCGTAGCTGCGCAGCCGGGCCGAGAACTCTTCGAGGCGGGCAATGCCGCTTTGCTGTGCGCGGTTGCACCAATCCTGCAGGTCCCGCAGCAACTGCTCGCTCGACGCGCTGGAGCGCTCCCAGATGGCCGCGAGCTCGCGCCGCATCTCCACCAAGATGGCGAGCGAGCGGTGATCCGCCAGCACCGTGTTCAATTCGGAACGGCGCGACGGAGGCAGGGACTCGTCGTCCGCGCGATGCAGCCAGGACCGGGCACGGCGCAGCAGCTGGGATTGCGGACGCGAATCCTTGGCCGCCTTCAGGCGCTGGATTTCGTCGCGGCACGCCTGCTTGAGCAGGTCCGCATAGCGCGCCATGATCTCGTAGCGATGCGTGATCACGGCTTGCAGGGTTTCGAGGTCGACCACCGGCTTGCCGTGCGCCAGCCTGACCTTGGGCGCGACCTTCTTCACCTTGGCCAGCCGCAACATCTCGAGCGCGCGGATGTAGCACCAGCCGATGTCGAACTCGTACCACTTGGTCGAGAAACGCGCCGACGACGCATAGGCATGGTGGTTGTTGTGCAGCTCCTCGCCACCGATCACGATGCCCAACGGAAAGACGTTGCGGCTGGCGTCGGGGCTGGCGTAATTGCGATAGCCCCAGAAGTGGCCGATGCCGTTGACCACGCCGGCCGCCCAGAACGGAATCCAGATCATCTGCACCGCCCAGACCGTCAGCCCGATCGCGCCGAACAGGGCGATGTCGATCAGCATCATGAGGCCCACCCCCTGCCAGGTGAAACGCGAATAAACATTGCGCTCGACCCAGTCGTTGGGCGTTCCATGGCCGAACTTCTCCATGGTCTCGCGGTTCTTGGCCTCGTCCCGATACAGCTCCGCGCCTTGGAAGAAGACCTTCCCGATGCCGTAGACCATCGGGGAATGGGGATCGCCCTCACGCTCGCAGCGCGCATGGTGCTTGCGGTGGATGGCCACCCATTCCTTGGTGACCATGCCGGTGGTCAGCCACAGCCAGAAGCGGAAGAAATGCGCGACGGCGGGGTGGAGGTCCAGCCCGCGGTGGGCTTGGCTGCGGTGCAGATAAATGGTGACAGCGAGGATGGTGATATGGGTGACGACCAGGGTAAAAACGACGATCTGCCACCATGACGCATCAAGCAGGCCGTCGGACAAAAAAGAAAGCAAAAAATCCATAACACCTCACAGGCTGGCCGGCTCTAGGCCGACGCACGAGACGCCGGGCGCCTCGGGAAAAACAGGGTATCTCAACAAGCGGCCGCCCGGCATGGCAGCCGGCAAGGCAGGGTTTAGAGACAGGGAAAGCGCCGCAGTTCCCAAGGAAACTCCGGCGCCGTGCAGGGAACGGCTCGTGGGATTCGAGCGCCTCATTGCTCCTGACACGATAACGCGAATATGCGCAGGGCGTGACGTTTTTTCAACGAAGGGATATCCCTAGTAATACTAGGGTCATCAGGCCCCGCCCTCGGCTTGCGGAGTGGTCGCTCCGGGGTCCCGACGACGCTCGAGCACGGCGGCGAAGAACCCATCCGTGCCGTGTATGTCTGGCCGCAGCTTCAAATACGGTCCCGGCATGGCGAGCGCCCCGGCCCGCCCGGCCAAGGCCCCGGACGCGGGCAACAGCTCGAATTCGGGGTGCGCGGCCAGGAAGCCCTCGACCTGGTCTTCATTCTCCGCCTGCAGGATGCTGCAGGTCGCATAGACCAGCCGCCCGCCGGGTGCCACGCAGCGTGCGGCAGAGGCGAGGATGCTACGCTGGAGCGCGCAGAGTTCCGACACGCTCTCGGGCGACTGCCGCCATTTGAGGTCGGGATTGCGCCGCAGCGTGCCGGTGCCGCTGCAGGGCGCATCGACGAGGACCCGGTGCGCCTTGCGCGCCAGGCGCTTGACGCGGACGTCGTTCTCGTTCGCGATCGCCACCGGCACGACGTTGGACAAACCGCTGCGGGCCAGGCGGGGCTTGAAACGCGCCAGGCGGGCCTGCGACACATCGAACGCGTACAAGCGCCCCGTGGAGCGCATCAAGGCCCCCAGCAGCAAAGTCTTGCCACCGGCGCCCGCGCAGAAATCGATCACCATTTCGCCGCGACGGGGCGCCACGAGCAGCGCCAGCAACTGGCTGCCTTCATCCTGGACCTCGATGCTGCCGTCCTCGAATCGGGACCAGCGCGTCAGCGCCGGCCGTCCCTGCAGCCGTATGCCGAACGGCGAATACGGCGTGGGCTCAGCCATGGATGGCGCCACGCCCGCGCGAAGCTCCTCGAGAATGACGTCCCGCTCCGCCTTCATGGGATTGATGCGGATGTCCAGCGGCGCGGCGCGGTTCAAGGCCGCAAGCAGCCTGTCGCTGTCCGGCTCGCCCTCGATCGCCTCCGACAGCCAGTCCGGGATGCTGAAACGGATCTCACGGGCGAGGGATGCCTCGTCGATGGCTGAGACGCGCTGCAGCCACTCCTTCTCGACATCGTCGAGGGCGGGCAGCAGCCCGTCGGCGCCCTGCGTCGCGGCCAGCCCCAGGATCGCGAGACGGCGCGTGGCCGAGCCGCGGCCGCCTTCGCCCACGTGGCGATACCGCCGCAGGTTGCGGAGGATGTCGTACACCGCTTCGGCCACAACGCCGCGATCGCGCGCGCCGAGCTTGGGATGGTCGCGGAACCAGCGCGACAGCACCTGGTCGGCCGGGCCGGACCATTGCAGGATTTCTCCTACCGCGGCCTGCACCTGCTCGATGCGGGCGGCCGCGAGCTGCGCGCCCGGAGCCATGTTTTTTTCGGCGCACGCCTTGCGGCCGTCCGGACGCTTGGCGCGCCCGCCGGGCTTGGCGGAACGGGGAGAAGCGGAACGCTCGAACTTCACGCGCACTTTTCCAAGGAAACAGCGGGGGCGCTCCAGAGGAACGCACGGTCGGCCACGTCCCGCACCACGACTTTGCCCGCCTCCAGGCTCACCTTGCCGTGCGCAAGCCAGGACGCGACCGTGGGATACACCACGTGTTCGATGCCGAGCACCCGCTCGGCCAACGCATCTTCGGTATCGTCCGGCATGACAGGTACCACCCCCTGCGCAATGATGGGGCCATGGTCGAGCACGGGCGTCACGAAATGGACGGTGCACCCATGTACCGCCACCCCCGCCTCGAGGGCCTGCCTGTGCGTGCCCAGGCCGGGGAACAGCGGCAGCAGCGAAGGATGGATATTGATGAGGCGGTCCGCATAGTGCCGGACGAAATCTTCGGTCAGGATGCGCATGAATCCGGCCAGCAGCACGAAATCGGGCTCAAACGCATCGATCTCCCGCGCGAGCGCGGCATCGAACGCGACGCGATCGGCGTAATCGCGATGCGGAACCACGCGCGTCGGAATGCCTTGGGACGCCGCCCACTGGAGCCCGGACGCGTCTTCGCGGTTGGAGATCACCGCGGCCACCTCGGCAGGCCAGCCCTGCTCGCGGCAGGCCCGCACGATGGATTGCATGTTGCTGCCGCGCCCGGAAATCAGGATGACGAACCTGCACCGGCGGGCCGAAGAAAATAAAGGTGCTTTCACCGACCCATTGTACCACCCGCCTTACCCCAGCAGCGCTGCCAGGACGCCCGAGTCGTCGGCCTGGGGCAAGGTGCGCACCGCATCAATCAGCACTTCCACCTCGGCCGGAGCGTAGCGCCGCGTTAGCTCCGCGCGGGCCCGGGCAACGTGATCGGCCTGGGAATACGGCCGGGACGCCGACCCTTTGGGTGCGGCCACGAAGCGGCTCACCTGCCTGCCGTCGTGTAGCGTGAACGTCAATCGCGCGCCGACAGACTCGGCCGTGCTGACCCGCTCAACGTCCTCGTCGACCACGCACTCGACCAAGGCGGCCAGCCGCATCACGGCTGGGTCTGCGAGTCCGGCTTCGAAATCGTCCACGTTTAAGGCGTAGGCCTCGCCGCGGATGCGCTTGCTGATCGCGAGCGCGACGCTAAACGGCGCGCTCATCTGGGCACTTTGCAGGCTCGCGGGCGCATTGCCGGTCAATCGCCCCTGGATGACACGCGGAATGCCCAGGGAGATGGCCTCGATGTCGTCCGCCGTGAGGTCATATTCACGGCACAGGTCCACCGCCGCCTCGAGCGCAGCGAGAACGCGGGCGCTGCAGGCGTGCGGCTTGATCGATACCTCCGCCGTCCGGTAGGT